>Ga0105049_10000396_pt1 | contig 47082 bp, 40 predicted proteins | sample MAT06_FD_78087 | JGI IMG/M metagenome (GOLD analysis project Ga0105049, IMG submission 78087) | Freshwater microbial communities from Lake Fryxell liftoff mats and glacier meltwater in Antarctica - MAT-06 | ecosystem: Environmental > Aquatic > Freshwater > Ice > Liftoff microbial mat | place...
CGAGCCAGCGTGTTGGGGACATTCTGCTGGCCAGCAGAACGCTCCACCTCGCGCGACGAACGCGCCTAGGATAATTTCCCCTGCTTGCTCCGACACTCTGGCTCGGCGCGCTTGGCGCGGCGTATGCCTCAGCTCTGCGCTGCGGGCACCGCATAGAGCAAACGGCGTGCAGCTTTCAGCTATACGCCGCCATCCCCGCGCAACTGCACACCAGATTCCGATCGCCGTACACGTTGTCCACGCGGCCGACGGCGGGCCAGAACTTGGAGGCGCGGGTCCATTGGTCGGGGAACGCGGCCGTTTCTCTCGTGTACGGATGCGGCCACTCGGTGGCGCAGACGGCGGCGGCGGTGTGCGGGGCGTGCTTGAGCGGGTTGTTGAGCTTGTCGCTCTCGCCGCTGGCGACGGCGGCCATTTCGCCGTGGATGGAAATGAGCGCGTCGCAAAAACGATCCAGCTCCGTTTTCGTTTCGCTCTCGGTGGGCTCGATCATGAGCGTGCCGGGAACGGGGAACGACATCGTGGGCGCGTGATAACCGTAATCCATCAGGCGCTTCGCGACGTCTTCGACTTCGATGCCGCATTTTTTCCAAGTGCGGAATTCCAAGATGCATTCGTGGGCGACGAGGCCGCTGCCGCCTTTGTAGAGCACAGGGAAATAATTTTCGAGGCGCTTGGCGACGTAGTTGGCGTTGAGAATCGCGAACTCGGTGGCGCGTTTCAGGCCGTCGGGTCCCATCATGCGGATGTACATCCACGAGATGACGAGAATGCTGGCGCTGCCCCACGGGGCGGCGGAGACGGCGCCGATGGGATGGGTTTGGAGCGAGGCCATTGGTGGCTGTGTACCGGAGCGCGGGGCGACGACGGGATGGCCGGGCAAAAACGGCACGAGCTGCGAGGCGACGCCGATCGGGCCCATGCCGGGACCGCCGCCGCCGTGCGGAATGCAGAAAGTTTTGTGGAGATTGAGATGGCAGACGTCGGCGCCGATATGACCGGGCGAAGTGAGCCCGACCTGCGCGTTCATGTTGGCGCCGTCCATATAAACCTGGCCGCCGTGGCCGTGGATTGTGGCGCAAATATCTTTGATGGAAGTTTCGAAAACACCGTGCGTGGAAGGGTAGGTGATCATCAAGGCGGCGAGATTGGCGGCGTGTTCTTTCGCTTTCGCCTGAAGATCGGCGACGTCGATGTTGCCATTCGGATCGCAGGCGACGGGGACGACTTGGTAGCCGCACATCGCGGCGCTCGCGGGATTGGTGCCGTGGGCGCTGGTCGGGATGAGGCAAATGTGGCGATGACCTTCGTTGCGCGATTCGTGGTACGCGCGGATGACGAGGAGGCCGGCGTATTCGCCCTGCGAGCCGGCGTTGGGTTGGAGCGAGATGGCGGCGAACCCGGTGATTTCGGCGAGCCATTGCTCAAGATCCTGAAAGAGGCGCGCGTAACCTTTCGTCTGTTCGGCGGGTGCGAAGGGATGCATCCGGCCGAATTCGGGCCACGTGACGGGCAGCATTTCACTCGTGGCGTTGAGCTTCATCGTGCACGAACCGAGGGAGATCATCGAGTGGCAGAGCGACAGGTCCTTCGCTTCGAGTCGGCGGATGTAGCGGAGCATTTCGTGCTCGGTGTGGTAGCGGTTGAAGACGGGCGCGGTCAGATAAGACGAGGTGCGCGCGAACGGCTCGGCGTAATCCGCATTCACCAAACCGCCATCGCGCAATTCGGCGGATTGCCGGAAACAGGCGAGCAAAGTCTGCACGTCTTCGATGGTGGTGGTTTCGTCGAGGGAAATTCCGACCGTGTGGGTATCGACGGAACGCAGGTTGAGGCGCTTGGCGGCGGCGTTGGCGAGTACGCGATCGGCGGCGACGTTGCCGATGGTGAGTGTGTCGAAGACCGGTTCGGAGTTCACCGTGACGCCAGCGGATTGGAGGCCATCGGCGAGTAATCGGGTGAGCAGGCGGATGCGTTGCGCGATTTTTTTCAGACCGGCGGGGCCGTGATAGACGGCGTACATCGAGGCGATGACGGCGAGGAGGACCTGGGCGGTGCAGATGTTCGACGTAGCTTTGTCGCGGCGGATGTGTTGCTCACGCGTGCCGAGAGCGAGACGCATGGCGGGGTTGCCGTGGACATCCTTGGAAACACCGACGAGGCGGCCGGGCATCTGGCGTTTGAATTCATCCTTAGTGGCGAGGAAACCGGCGTGTGGTCCGCCGAAACCCAGCGGGACGCCGAAGCGTTGCGCGGAGCCGACGGCGACATCGGCGCCGAATTCACCAGGAGCGCGGAGGAGCGTGAGGGCGAGCAGATCGGTGGCGACAACGCAGAGCGCGCCGGCAGCGTGGGCGTTCCAAAAGAACTTTGTGAAATCATGGATGCTGCCGGAAGTGTCGGGATATTGCACGAGCACGCCGAAGAATTTTTCCGTAAAGGGAAAGGTGCGGTGATCACCGATGACGACTTCGACGTTGAGCGGCTTGGCGCGGGTGCGAACGATGTCGATCGTCTGTGGATGGCATTTTTCCGAGACGAAAAAGCGGGAGGCGTCATGGCTGTCGCCGAGTTTCACGCGGTGGGCGAGCATCATGGCTTCGGCGGCGGCGGTGCCTTCGTCGAGCATCGAGGCGTTGGCGATCTGCATGCCGGTGAGATCGGTGATGAGGGTTTGGAAATTCAGGAGCGCTTCGAGCCGGCCTTGCGAAATCTCGGCTTGGTAAGGCGTGTAGGCGGTGTACCAACCGGGATTTTCGAGGATGTTGCGTTGGATAACGGCGGGCGTGAGGGTGTCGGAGTAGCCGAGGCCGATGCAGCTGCGGTAAATATTATTGCGCGAGGCAATGACGCGGAGTTCGGCGAGGGCGGTGGATTCGCTGGCGGCGGGGGGAAGTTGGAGCGGACGGGCGAGCCGGATGTGCGGCGGAACGGCGGAGTCGGCCAGCGCGCTCGGCGAGCTGTAGCCCACGGTGCGGAGCATGGCGGCGACATCGGCGTCGGCGGAGCCGGTGTGGCGGCGTTCAAAGGTGTCGAGTGGGGCGAGCAAGTCGCGGGACGAAGACATGCGCGACGCTAGGAAGGCCGACGGGTGGCGTGCAATGAAGATTTAGGCAAAAAGGGCGGGAATTATGCATTGTTTCGCGGATGAAAAGCCCCTCTGTTCGTCCACGGTCTTGTCAGTGCGAGAAGCGGAGCGACGCAGCAATCCAGCTGGATCGCCACGGCCCGCAGGGCGGACCTCGCGATGATCAATACTTATTTAACCAAGCAGGCTCGCGCGGATTATATCGACCGGCGGCTGGCCGTGCTGTACCCGGAGACGCCGATCCCGCTCGATCATCGTGATCCGTACACGCTGCTCGTGGCGGTGCTGCTTTCGGCGCAATGCACGGACCGGCGGGTGAATCTGGTCACGCCGGCGTTGTGGGCGTTGGCGGATAATCCGGCGGATATGGCGGGCGTGCTGGTGGAGAAAATTCAAACAATCATCCGGCCCTGTGGGTTATCACCCCAAAAGGCGAAGGCGATCAGCGGGCTTTCGCGGCAGTTATTGGAGCGACATGGCGGGTTGGTGCCGCGGACTTTTGCCGAGTTGGAGGAATTGCCCGGGGTGGGGCACAAGACGGCGTCGGTGGTCATGAGCCAGGCGTGGGGTGAGCCGGCGTTTCCGGTCGATACCCATATTCATCGGCTGGCGCAGCGTTGGCAATTGACGGCTGGTCGGAATGTCGAGCAAACGGAGGCGGATTTGAAACGGGTGTTTCCTGAGGAGCATTGGAACAAGCTGCACCTGAGGATTATTTTTTATGGTCGTGAGCATTGCACCGCGCGTGGATGTGACGGAACAGTTTGCGAAATCTGCCGGACGTTGTTCCCGGACCGGAAACGGGCCTTGAAGACAAAGAAATAAAACAGGATTGATTCGCGGCGTGTGGCCGGTAACGGTTCGCGCTTCATTGGGGACGCTTAGCTCAGTTGGTTAGAGCACCTGCTTCACACGCAGGGGGTCTGCGGTTCGAGTCCGCAAGCGTCCACCATCTATTTACCCCGCTATCTTGCTGTAAGATGCGGGTTTATTTTTGGACTGGAACTCGGTAAACTGACAACAAACTTACAACACCGCGCTAGGGTTAGTATGGTTTCTGTGGTCAATTTGGTTTCTGGTTTTGGAGCGATTTTTTTGGAAATATGAGTGCCAACAGGTGTTCGCGCGGTGTTCAAATCTCCGTTTGAAAACCGTTCTGGCGGGCCTAGAATTTCAAATTTGGGCTGTCAAAAGCGAGGCATCTCTCGATCACCCCAGATTCAATAGGCCGGCTCAAAAAACTTCGCGACGAAACGAAATTTGAGGAGAAAGGCCACTACCCTGGTGCACCAGATGAATCGATGCGTGTCCGCTGTGAAGGCCTCATCGATGCGCTCTTGGATCGACTTATCGCCGGCGTCGCAGCGGCTCAGCAGAAGTGCTACGTAATCTCCTGGTTTCTCACCGCTCTGAAGGGGTTTTAAAATGAAGACAACGCAGGGTGCATCTGCCGGTTGGCGGTGGGCCAAGGTCCCTGAGGGAGAGGTTTTAGAGCCCACGAAGCCGAAACTCGATCTGAACGTATCGGCGTTACCGCCAACCGGCAGATGCGCCCCTCTCCGCGCCCTCCGCGTTAATTGTATTTTTTTCCGATTCGCGGCGGAGTCGAGTTCACCCTAATTCCTCGGATCAGGATGTCTCATCCTGCACTTGGTACACTCCTTCCTCCTCGGGGTCGAAGAGCCTGGCCTGTCGAATGGGGCCGCGCTCTGTGCCCTCTGTGAAATGGATTTTTCTTTGTTCGGGTGTGAATTATTCGGGCTAAACACCGATTCGGCAACTATGGGCGCTGAAGCCCGCACCAAAACTGACGAGCCAGAAATCGCCGTCGGGTCCGGGCATTGCAGTTCGCAGGTTTTCCTCCAAGGCAAAGAGCACTGAAGGACTGCTCATATTGCCGAAATCGCGCAGCACCCGCCGGCTGGCGCTGAGTGAGTGGGGCGCGACCACTGGCTCGAGCGCGTTGAGTACGTCGCGCCCACCCGTATGGGCCACCACCGAGGAGACAGGACGTGAACTTCGTTCGCGCCACAGTTGCGCGACGGCGTCAGCGGCGAGCGCCGGAACAGTTCGGTCGAGGAGATTGCGCAGTTTCCCGTCACGTTGCTCGAAACGCAGCTTGTCGCGATCAGCCGGCAGGTGAACGGTGTCGAAATCGAAACAACGCAAACCCGTGGGGCCGGGAGTCGAGCGCCAGATCGTCGCGGCGGCACCGTCGCTAAACAGGCACGCGCTGATGATGACACCGGGATCGTCGTCGAGATAGAAAGCGGCCGAACAGATCTCGAGGGCAACACACGCAACCGTCGCATCGGGTTGCGCGGCCAGAATGGCATTCGTCGCGCGCAGCGCGGGAATCGCTGCGCCGCAGCCGAGACCAACGAGATCCTGGAGAAACGTGTTGGGCCGCATCCCGAGCAATTCGGCCACGTAGCTGGTCAGGCCGGGGCAGAGATAACCCGTGCAGGTGCAAATGAGCAGGGCGTCGATTTCGGCCGGTTTCACTGCGGCCTTTTCCAGCGCGGCGGTCAGCGCGCGCGCCGCCAACTTCGGGCCCTCGGTGCGGAAGGCGGCGTTGAGTTCGTCGGCCGTGCGGTCGAAGACGCCCGCGATGTCGGGAATGGCGAAATGACGCGTCGCGACGCCATGGTCACTTCGCAGGATGGTGCGCAGGATGAGCATCGTGCGCTTATGCAGGCGCTCGCGCACGGAGGAATTCTTCACGAGCTCCCAGCATTGCTCCTGGGTGAAGGTGGTCTCGGGCACAGCAGTGGCAAGGGCGTGAAGGTACATGGGTCAGTGTAGGATGGAATAGATGGAACGAAAGGGGAGGACGCGGATCCGGGCCAGAGCACCGAGCCAGCGTTGGCGCGAACTCTTCAGCAGATACGGATGGAGCAGCCGAGCGGACCCCAGCCGCAAGCGGAAGCGATGACGCAGCCGAGTGCGGATGAGCAATCTCGTGGTGCGCCAATCACTGCGGTCGTGCGCGTAATCGAGCAGCGGAGTCAGGGCGGTCTCCGCGCTCTGGAACGCCATGGCCATGCCATTGCCCGTGAAGGGAGGAATCATGGCACAGGCATCGCCGAGTTGCACGCGAGGGGAATCGGTCACGCGATTATCAAAGCCCAACGCGGCGACCGCACTGAACGATTCGGCATCAACCTTCGCCGCGCGCAAACGCGTGGCCAGAACAGACAAACCTGCCGCATCGAGATAGCGCAGGATCAGCTCGACACCGGGAGCGGCGAGTTTGCGGCGACGGAACAACCCGCAGACATTCACGCGACCATCCTCGACGCGCGAGAGACCGACATACGCCTGATTGCCGAGATGCAGTTCGAGATCGCGTTCGAGTGGCAGTTCCAACGCGTGAATTTTCAAACCGAGCCAAGGCGACGGGACGTGCCGCCGACCGTTCGTAAAGATCCGCCCGGGCAGCGCCGTGTCGTCCACCACGCGGGAGTGCAGGCGCAGATTTCCGCCGGCGGCGGCGAAGGCCGTGGCTAGGCGCGCATCCAGCGCGTACCGGCTCAGGCCCAAGGCGGGCGACGGCAGCGGTTGGACGTGGGGCGGTCGGCCGTCAATGAACCACGCGACTTCATGGTGCGACAACGCATCGGCGAGGAAGGGCCCGAGTTGCAAACGCGTCATCGTCGCGGGCTCCAGTCCGGTGATGAATTCGCCGCAAACCCGGTGCCGGGGGTAGCTGCCCGCCTCATGAATCGTGACTGGCACGCCCTCACGTCGGAGCGCAAGACCGAGCGATAACCCTGCGAGTCCACCCCCAATAATCTCAATTGGTTTCACGGCATTCATGAGCGGGGCAACCTCACCGCCACCATCCGATACGCACCCAGTGCGGTGGAGTGGCATTGCCAGCTCCACATCGTCGGATCCAGTCCAAGCAAATGTGGCAATTCGTCGCCTTGGAATCCGGCGGCGATACTGACGCGCGCATCGTGCAGCGTCACGTGATTGGCCCGGAATAGTGGTGCGATCAACGCGAAGAGCCGTTGGGAGAATTCCCGGCGTGATGGTTCGCAGGCGATGATCACCCGGACGGATTCCCGCAATCTCCCACCGAGCATCGCCAGTTCATCAACCGAGAAATGATGAAAGATCAGGTTACCGATCACGGCCTCATAACGATCATAGCCGTCGAAGGTGAGTAGGTTGGCATTATGCCAGTCTTGACATGGCGGCCAATTGGCCGGCGGAGGAGAGAGATCGAGTCCGGTCACGCACTGACCTTGGGCTCCAAGCCGCCGGCTCAGTTCACCGGTGCCAGCGCCAAGCTCGAGCACGCGCTCGGCGACGCGCAAGACCGCGGGCAGTGTGCGCGCCATCCAGCGGTGGTTGCCCATGATGAAGTTGATCACACGCAGGTCGCGTCGACTATGTACGGCGTCGGGATGCCGAGATGGCAGGGCATCGAGCAGTTCGGGATGAAGCTCGCGTAGCATGGATGGTACATAGGTAGCGTGACCGCCCCCGTCAATGGCATGGAAGAACGTCCCTGAGTCTCCTAATGCCGCAAAATTTGTCCGGGAATCAGATAAGCAGTCACGGTCGCGATGTACTCCACGTGTTCTGCAACGATGTACCCCTCGTGTTTTGCAATCCGCAGGATGATCTGAGTGTCCTGCCGTAGCGTGATTTTGTCTGGCCATTGTTTAACGGGCCAATGCCGCGATCGCCATGTTCGAGGCGATCCAGGCTGAAGCGCACCAGCGAAGTTTCCGTTTCATATTATTTGCGGAGACATTTTTCCATTCCCTCTACAATAGTCGGAAACCCGGTGGGTCAACTATGGGGTGTTGCCCTAGCACTGCGCCATAGAATGAAAGGCGCTGAACGCCTGCCCGCTCTGACTCTAACAAAACGCGCATCCACTCGGGGGCTGGCACCCAGCGTGAATGAGGGCAACGTTGGCCCGATATGATTCACGCACTGCCTGGTATGGGAGCGGGTCGGCGGATGTATCCGGCACCGCGGTCGATCCTGCCTGAATTTGTGGCGCACGATTGGCCGTCGCATTCAAGCGCCACGAGCCTCGCCGCTCTTGCGGCGGTGATGTGTGCCGTGCGGGGAATAAAAGACGGCGACACCCTGGTCGGTTGCTCGCTGGGCGGGATGGTCGCGTGCTAAATCACGAAAATCAGAAATATCACAGCTTTCTATTTGATCGGCAACGCCAGGCGAAAGGAAGAGATCGGCGTACTCCTCGCCACTCTGTGCTCGCTGGCCCGAGTCGCCCCGTTGGGCTGGATCAGGGTTGCCGCAGGAAAGATTCCAAACGAAGTGACCCGGATGTTCGCCGGAACCGAGCCTTCGTTTATCCGGGCGATGGGCCAAGCCATTCTCACATGGAAGGATTGGACGATACCCGAACGAGGATATATCGGATGCACGGCAAACACGATTGCCTGATCCCGCCCCCTAACCGAATCGATCTAATGCTGGATGGCGGGCATCTCCTGCTCATGACACATGCCCAGCAGTGTTCGGAGTTTGTCAGAGCTAGCCAATCTTCGCCTGAGACTTCTCCGAAGGGTGGCTGATCGTGACGTGCGTGCTATGCAAGATTGCGGTTCGACTTGAGCAGGTCGATTCGATCCGTGCTCACCGGGAAACAGCCGAGCCACCTTGAGGCACTCGGTCGAAAACGAACAGCCGCGCCTGCGGGTTGATGCGCCAAATAGCGCTGATGGTTGGCTACTACGAGGTGCCGGAAGCGGACGCGGGAAAATCGAAACCCGACCTGGCAAGAGATGATCCGCAGCGCGCTCTATGACCGGGTTCAACCCCATAGCATGGACTCCTCTTTGGTGGTTAATATAGGCTGATCGTAATCCAAGGATCGAACAACTGAATGCCATCTCAACCGCCGTCCATGACTCGTCTTTCACCAATCGAGCCGAGCCTCCGCAGGATCACCGGCGACTTGGCGAAGCTGCTCCTGCCCTGCATCGTTTTAATGTTGGCCGCCTGCAGCCGCCTGCAGCCTTCGGACTTCGAAGCAACTCATCCGCGTTTTGACATTCTCCAGTTCTACACCGGACATACCAAGTCCACTGGCCTGTTAGAGGACCGCGCTGGCAGTCCGATGAAACGGGTGGCGACCGAAACCTGGGGGCATATGGAAGACGGCGAACTACACATGACACAGGATGTCATCTTTAAAGATAACAAGCCGCAGCGCCGCACCTGGCGCATTCGCCGTTTGGATGAGCATAATTATGAGGCGCGTTCGGAAAACGTGATTGGCGTGGCTCACGGGGAAGCGTGGGGCAATACCCTGCGTCTCGATTATGTCCTCGCTCTTAATCCTGCCAATCCATTGACCCACGTGCGCATGACGCATTGGATGTCGCTTCAACCGGATGGTCGGACGATGCTCAATTCGGTGACAGTGAGTAAACTGGGCGTCGTGATCGCACACATCACCGAGGTGTTTCATCAGGACTCTGAAGCGCCCGCTTGGCCTTAAGATGTTTTTGACGCCGTCAATGGCAGATAAATTTCCGCTCACTGAAAGGGTCTTCATCATGCCAGCTCACACGGCGGAATTCTATGGGCTATTAAACCTACTTCAATAATCAGCGCAAACCACAGACGAAAACTGCGGTCTATCTTTTATTCCACTGCTCAGCCTTACTCTCATTTTATATTTTCCATGAAACCTCACGCAAAATCCTCCCCATCGTCTGTCAACAGTATGGTCGATGGCTTGGGGTCTATATCCTTGGACAAAGGAGGCGTCAGTTTCCGTGTGTGGGCACCTCACGCCGAGGCCGTCAGCGTCGTCGGCTCTTTCAATAATTGGGACTCCGCACGCCATCCGCTCACGTGCGACAAGTCCGGCACGTGGCATGGCGTAGTCGCTGAAGCGAAATTCGGCGACGAATACCGCTATCATCTCCGTTGTGGAGCGGATACCTTCACTCGCGGCGATCCTCGGGCGATGAAGGTCGTGAACTCCGTCGGCAACAGTATCGTGTGGCGGCCCGATCCAGAACTCGCGGGCCCGGTTTTCACGCCACCGACGCTCGATCAGCTGATCGTTTACGAGCTCCACATCGGTTCGTTCCGCGCTGAAAAAGGCCATGGCCCCGGCACCTTTGCGTCCGCTCGCGAGCAATTGCCCTACTTGCGAGACCTCGGGATCAACGCCGTTGAAATTATGCCTGTCGCCGAATTCGCCGGAGACTTTTCGTGGGGCTACAACCCGGCATATCCTTTCGCGGTTGAGCGTGCCTACGGTGGTCCGGAGGGTTTGCAGGAGTTTGTTCGTGCAGCGCACGAACACGGCATCGCGGTGATTCTCGATGTGGTTTACAACCATTTCGGACCGAGCGACCTCGCGCTTTGGCAATTCGATGGCTGGAACGAAAACGGTCACGGCGGCATCTACTTCTACAATGACTGGCGCGCGGAAACCCCTTGGGGTCAGACCCGGCCCGACTACGGGCGCGACGAAGTGCGAGCCTATATCCACGACAACGCCCTCATGTGGCTCCGCGATTATCGGATCGATGGTCTGCGCTGGGACATGGCGATTTTTATCCGCACCTATCGTGGACGTCCCGGCGACCCCGACGATGACCTTAAAGAGGGCTGGAGTCTCCTCCAATGGACCAACAATTCCATTCGCGAGCAATTTCCCCGCGCAATCACCATCGCCGAAGATCTCCAGGACAGCGAATGGCTCGTGAAGGACACCGGCGCGGGTGGAGCTGGGTTTCTCACTCAATGGGACGGCGCATTTGTGCATCCCGTTCGCTCCGCGCTTATCGCTGCCGCCGATGAACAGCGCGACCTCGACGCCGTAATCACCGCGCTAAAAGGCCGCTACGACGACGACGCCTTCCGCCGCGTAATCTACACCGAATCGCACGATGAAGTGGCCAACGGCAACGCGCGACTCCCCTCGGAAATTGCGCCCGCCGCGAGTGATTCCTATGCGGCCAAGAAACGTTCTCTGCTGGGTGCGACCTTGGTGCTGACGGCACCCGGTGTGCCGATGTTATTCCAAGGACAGGAGTTTCTCGAAAACGAATGGTTCCGCGACGAAGTGCCGGTCGATTGGGGCAAACTCGTGCGCTTCGCCGGACTGCATCTTTATCACCGCGATCTTATTTCCCTCCGCCGGAACCTCGGCGGGGTGAGTGCCGGCTTGAGCGGCCAGCATCTGGAGACGCATCACGTCAACCATGCCGCGAAAATTCTCGGCTACCGCCGCTGGCGCGAGGGCGGGCCTGGCGATGAAGTCATCGTGGTTTTGAACCTCTCCGCCCAAGCAGTTCTCGACTACTCGATCGGAGTGCCTGCCGGAGGGCTGTGGCGCGTGCGGTTAAACAGCGACGGACACGCCTATGACGCCGAATTCAGTGATCATCCTGCGGCCGACACGGAAGCCGTGGTCGAGCCGCTCGACGGCTGCAGTCATCGCATCACCACCGGCATCGGCCCGTATTCGGCGCTGGTTTTTTCACAGGACCGCCTGCTCCCCTGAATTACTCAACGCCGTCGCGCTCCGAAGCACGGCATCACGCAGATCAAACATTATGAAAAAAACCAAATCTCAGCTACCGCTTCGCCGTTCAAATGGGAAACGCGTCCCCAAGATCGCAGCGGAGCCCCTGCTGCCCTTTGCGCGCCAGCATCAGAAGCAGCCCGGCCTCGAAAGCGAACTTGTTCCCGCTCCGCGTTGGCAGGCCCCGCACTACCGGCCCGCCGGCAAACTTGAGGGCAAGGTGGCGCTCATCACCGGCGGCGACTCCGGTATCGGTCGCGCCGTGGCTTTTCTCTTCGCTCGTGAAGGCGCGGATGTGGCCATCGCCTACCTCAAATCCGAGCACTCTGATGCACTCGTTACGCAGCGCTCTGTCGAGGCTGTGGGGCGCCGTTGCCTCCTTCTGCCGACTGATCTCTCCCGCTCCCCCGCTTGCACTCAAGTGGTCACGCAGACGGTTAAGAGCCTCGGGAAGTTGGATATTTTAGTTTCCAACGCTGCGCACCAAACGCGCAAACCAAGTCTTGAGGCGATTACCGACGCGGAGTTTGACCTCACCTTTAAGACAAACATCTACGCCTATTTTTGGCTGAGTAGAGCCGCTCTTCGCCACATGAAACCCGGAGCGGCCATCATCGCCACCAGTTCGGAAACCGGCCTCATCGGCGCGAAGCTGCTGCCTGACTACTCTTCGACGAAGGGGGCGATCAACGCCTTTACCAAGGCCCTTGCGATCAAGTTAATTGACCGCGGCATTCGCGTGAATGCTGTTGCGCCCGGGCCGGTCTGGACGCCACTCAATCCCTCGGATCCCGGGCTTACGCCCTCCCAGGTTGCAAAGTTTGGCAGCACCTCGCCGATGAGACGCCCGGCACAACCCGAGGAACTGGCCCCCGCCTATGTGTTCCTCGCCTCCGCAGCCGATTCATCCTACATCACGGGCATCGTACTGCAGGTCATGGGCGGCGAAACTACCGGCGGTTAAGCCAAACCCCTTCCATTCCGTGCCTTCTTCGCTTACCTCGGATCGTCCCCTCGGCAGTCATTACGCTGAGCACGGCGGCGCTGGAATTAATGATGCTGACCGCGCAGCCCTGCGGTGGTTTAGCCAGACCTGATTTGTACTGTTCAGTCAATCAAACCGCCTTGGGCACCCGGTCGAAAACGAACAGCCGCGCCTGCGGATTGACGCGCTTCAACAACTGGTCCCTCAGGATGCGCGCTGCCGTGAGGCTGTAGGTTATACCGTTCCCTCCGTAGCCGAGCGCGAAGAACGTATGCGGCACCTTGGGATGCACGCCGATAAACGGGAGACCGTCCTTCGTGTTCGCAAACGTACCCGCCCACGCGTAGGCGACCTCCAGTTTGATCTGAGGAAACCAACGTCGAAAACGCCGCACGAGCGTGCGAGTTTTTTCGGCGACCAAGCGGTCGCGCTCGACGGGATCGCGGAACGGTTCGTCTAAACCGCCCAACAGGATGCGGTCGTCCACCGTCGTGCGAAGATAGAGGTAGGGCTCGGCGGTTTCCCAAATGAGCGCCCGGTCGGCCGGCCAACCGGGAAAAGCCGTCACGGGTTCACTCACGAGTGCGAACGTGCTGTGCAGCGCGGTTACTTTTTCCGGCAGGAAGGCATCCGCCTCGTAACCGGCGGCGATTACGAGATGTCGGGCGCGCACGCGAGACCCGCGGTCAGTGGTAAGCACCACGCCGTTCGCGGTTCGACGGGTGTGCGTCACCTGGGTGCGGTCGCAAATGATCGCACCGCCCGCGCCAGCGGCCCCGAGTAAGCCGTGGGTGAAACGATAGGCGTCGATTTCCGCCGCTTCCCCGCAAGGGGAATGGATGCCCGCGCAATTCGGCAGGGTGCTACGGGCCGCAATCTGCTTACGGCTCCACCATTCGACGGGAAATCCTGCGCGAGCCCGCGCCTCGTATTCGCGCCGGAGCCGTGTTTCGTGCCCGGGCCGACTGGCCAAAAGCAAGCTGCCACGTGACGAGAAATCCGCCTTGAGCCGTAAACGCCGCACCAAAACGCCTATCTGGCGGACGGCCTCGCGACACGACTGATAGCTGGCCACCGCATCCCGCTCGCCAAATTTTTGAATCAACTGATGCAGCGGCACGTCGATTTCGTATTGCAGAAATCCCGTGCTCCCGGCGGTGCTCCCATGCACGACATCACGGCGATCCAGCACCACGGTGCTGAAGCCTGCCTCGACCACATGCAAGGCGACCAGCGCCCCGGTGACACCTGCGCCTATGATTGCCACATCACACGTGACATCATTTTCCAGAGGAGGGTAATCACAAGGCACGCCATGGCGGAGCGGACTGAACGGATTGGGCGACAATAAATCCATTGGCCGGTATTCCGTTCACTTCGCCAACGCGGGTATCACCCGCCAGACCACATTGCCGACGTCGTCGGCCACGACGAGAGCCCCCGTTTTATCGACGGCCACGCCGACCGGTCGGCCGAGCGCATCACCCTCAGCGTTGAGAAAGCCGGTCAGCACGTCTTCCGGCGGACCCGCAGGCTTCCCGTCCTTGAACGGCACAAAGATCACTTTGTAGCCGCTCGGCGGCTTGCGGTTCCACGAGCCATGTTGCCCGACGAAGGCGCCGCCGGCATATTTTCCCGGGAAGAGTTTTGCCTCGTAGAAAATCAGCCCGAGCGATGCGGTGTGCGAACCCAGCGCGTAATCCGGCTTGATCGCCGACGCCACCATCGCGGGATTCTGTGGCTTCGCCCGCTCGTCCACATGTTGCCCGAAGTAACTGTAAGGCCAGCCGTAGAACGCGCCGTCCTGCACCGCCGTCATATAATCCGGCACCAAATCATTGCCGATTTCGTCGCGTTCGTTGACGGCCGCCCATAACGCGCCGCTCTGCGGTTGCCAGGCCAGGCCGGCCGCATTGCGCAGTCCCGAGGCAAAGATGCGCGAGCGGGCGGTCGCCAACTCAATCTCGTAGATGCAGGCACGACCCTTTTCTATTTCCATTCCGTGCTCGGCGACATTGCTGTTGGAGCCGACGGATGCGTAGAGTTTTAGTCCGTCGCGGCTGGCCACGAGCGCTTTCGTCCAATGGTGATTGCGCGGACCGGCGGGAAGATCGGCCACTTTGGTGCCTGCCGCAGAAATGGCGGTCTCGCCCTCGCGGTATGGAAAGCGCATCACGGCATCGGTGTTGGCCACGTAAAGCTGATCGCCCACCAGCGCGATGCCGTAGGGAGAATGCAGCCCCGACAAAAATATCGTGCGCGTTTCCGCGACGCCATCGCCGTCGGCATCGCGTAGCAGCGTGATCCGCTCGGCGCTCGGCACACCCGCACCGGCCTGCTTCATTTTATGCGCCATGATTTTTCCCTTGAGGCTGGCGGTCTCGTCGGGGCGCGCCGGGCCATTGGTTTCGGCCACGAGGATATCTCCGTTCGGCAACACATAGAGGAAGCGCGGATGATCAAGGCCGGTCGCCACGGCGTTGACCACGAATCCCTCCGCAGCTTTCGGCGTGACGCCGGCCGGCCAGCCTTTGGCTGGGGCGATTTTGACAGTAGGAATCAGGGTATGCTTGGGCGCGGGCAGCGTTGGATCGGGGCCGAAGCCCGCGCTCACTGGCAGGGCGTCGTCGGCCGCGAAAGCGGCGACGGCAATCGCGACGAAACAGCAGCCGCACTTCAATAAAAGATTTTCGGCCGAGTGATGTCGTATTGTAATGTTCATCAGTGAGGGAGGTTCAATCTGTCGCCTGCGCCCGCGGGCGGTGTGGGGATGACAATCTACCCGATCTCGACGTAACGGCGATGGGGTCTGTGCCTACTTTTGTGACTTGTTGGAACGCGCGCTCAGGGATGTCACCTCGTTTCCGTCCGCGATTTTTCCGTCCGACAAAATGTTGGCGGCTCGGAGGGAATCCTCGATCGTCGGGCTCGGAGGGAATTCTTGATCGTCGGATTGAAGGCGCGAATGAAACCGTGGCGAAACAGACCGATCTATTCGGCGGCATGTCGGGAGTGGTCCGCAGTGAAAGACGGGGAATTAGCGGTTTCTATATGCCAGGCGCTTTTTTCTCACGGCTTTGACCCTTTGCATGTCGCGCGATGAATTCGCGGAACCGGCTATTCGCGCAGCGGTCGAGTGCAGATGCGCTTGTGGTGGAAAAGCCTGCTCGATGCGGGAAAGGCCTGGAACGCCGACAACGCGTTCAAGCATTCCGCAGCGGTGAGTTTCTACACGTTGTTTTCCCTCGCTCCGATCACGATCATCGCGATCAGCGTTGCGGGATTGGTTTTCGGCCGTGAGGTCGCGACCGAACAGTTTTCCGCGCAGATGACCGAGCTCGTCGGCGCAGCGGGTGCGGCGGTGATTCAAAAAGCGATGGTGGCCAACGCGGTGGTGAACCAGAACTGGCTCCCCACCGCCATCGGCTTCGGCATGCTGATCCTCGGTGCCACGACGGTGTTCGGCCAGTTACAGGGATCGCTTAACGACATCTGGGGCGTGACCGCGAAGCCGAGCCGCAGCGGTTGGGCGGTGATGATTGCGCAACGCCTGATCTCCTTCGCGATGGTGCTCACCGTGGGATTCCTGCTGCTGATTTCTCTCGTACTCAGCACGGTGCTGACAGCGGTCGTGACGCTCGCGCAGGGCGGCACGCCGCTCGCACCGGCCGTGGCTCGCGGCGCAGACATAGTCATCGGGCTCGCGGTCATCACCGTGCTGTTCGCCCTGCTGTTCAAGGTGCTGCCGGACGTGCGGGTGCGCTGGCGCGAGGTATGGCAGGGCGCGTTTGTCACCGCCGTGCTATTCAGCGCCGGCCGTTTTCTCATCGCGCTCTATCTTGGGCACTCGGCCATCGCGTCGTCCTATGGCGCAGCCGGCTCACTCGTGGCCCTGCTGATCTGGATTTACTACTCGTGCGCGATTTTATTTTTCGGCGCCGAGTTTGTCCGCGCCCACCGGCTCAACCGTGGCGAGTTCGTGGAGCCGAAGGAAACCGCCGTGCTGGTGCGCCGCGAAATCATCGAGGGCGTGGCGAAGGCCGGCCCGACGTAGGCGGGCGAGTTCCCCCGCATAGAATCCACCGTGGGATTGCGAAAAACTCATCATCCACCTGACCCCATGTGCTCCACGTTGTGGCGGTGTGGCCGGCTTCAGCGCCAATGGGAAACTCTTCGCAGGGCGTTTAGCTCTGTTATACTGGGCGAGATTATCAGCACTCCCTGGCATGCCGACAAGTCAGGCGATTTGGTATGGGCTAAAACCCGAACAGAAACGCAGCTGTATTACATCGAAAATACGATTCACTGGTCGGGGCGTTTTCACCCGACTCGGTATTTTCTTCCAGTTACAGACCGAAATTTGCGAAGCATCAGGAACCAATCACGTGCAAACACGCTCGCTGATTACGCCGCTGGTCACAACACACCGACGGCCCATCCGCCCCATTCCGAACATGTCCAAACGCAAACCTCCGACCCCCAAAGTTCCAACGCCAACCCCCGAGCAGAAAAAAGGCGGGTGTCCTTTCCCTGCGTTGCCGCGCGCTGCTAGCGGGGAGATTCACCGGGAGGGAGCGGATGGTGAACCCGCGCTGACCACCAATAAAGGCCTCGTCATCGCCGACAATCAAAACTCGCTCAAGGCCGGCCTCGGCGGCCCGACGTTGCTGGAGAATTTTGTCCTCCGCGAAAAAATCACCCACTTCGATCACGAGCGCATTCCCGAGCGCATCGTCCACGCCTGCGGGACGGCAAGGAATCACTCCGTACCTTTTTGAGCACGGCGAAGCGAGGCCGGCGGTGGGACCGCGAAGCGAAGCTGCGCTCACCGGGTTGAAGACGGTTTATTGATCTTCCCCAATCCGACTGCGGAGGCTGCGAATGGTGGAACCAAACGCAATCGATGCGCCGATCACACTCACTCCGTGGCACGTCCTTGGCGATTCTCAGCGGCCACTTTTTCGTCGGCTCGCGGGCGCTGTCGCCGAAAAGGCATCATGAGCAACGAAACAACATTCAACTCCGATGGATCGCGGTAAGCGGGCACGCCGACGATGATTGTTTCCTGCGGCACATCCAGTCGCACTGTGCGATGGAGCCGGTCCCAAACCAACAGGAAGTTCGAGTAGTTGCTGTTGGTTTCACGGGCCACGATGGAGTGGTGGATGCCATGCGCTCGCGGCGTCACGATTAACCAGTTCAACACGCGCTCGAGCTTCACCGGGAGTCGCAGGTTGCTGTGGTGAAATTCCGTGGAGGCCTCGAGTACGACCTCGTAGATCAGGGCCGCTGGGGGACTCGCGCCCACCAGAATGACTTGAAGCGCGCGCACCGCGACACTCAGCAGCATCTCGCCAAAATGGAAACGAAACGCCGTGGAGATATCGAGATCCAGGTCCGTGTGATGCACCTGATGGAAACGCCACAGAAAAGGCACGCGATGATTGAGCCAGTGCCAGAGATACATCGTGTAATCCAGCAGCAGGACGGCCGCGATAATCGCGACGACCTCCGGCAACTCGACCAGGTGAAGCAAGCCAAGTTGCCTCGCTTCCGCCCACGAGGCCACCGCGACCACGGCGGGAATCAACAGCAGGCGCAGGATTAGAAAAGATGGTCCGGAGACCATGAGATTGGTGAGCACGCGCCGTAGCCGGCGGTCGACCCGCGCGCGCAACGGCCAGCATCGCTCCACGGCGAGCAGCAGAAGAAAGAGCGCGATCAGCAGGGGCGCACCGATACGGTCGAGAATTGGATAAGTCGGCATCGCTACTTCCCCTCCGCCTGCTGCCGCGTGCTGCGCTTCGGGTGCAGCGTAGCGTCGTCGTTGAGCCCCGCCGCCTGTTGTTTTTGCGGAGAGGAGCCGGGTCGCGGATGCCCGACGCGCATCCGGACATCGCGCCAGCCGAGTTGGACGTCGCGCAGAAAATGCCCGGGCGCTTGGTAGCCGTAGGCGCGATAGCGGCCTGGCGGAACTTTCCCCTTCGTTCGCACGTGCGTGGCGAAGTGATCCGTCCAAGTATCGAAACGGGCGATCACGTCGGTCCGACCGGGAAGGTTCTCCGCCTGATTCTCGCTGTAACTTTCGCCGCGGCCAAATTCGCAGTATCGCCACAAAGCATCCGGCACCTCGATACCGCCGTAACGGCATTGCCAGACGAGCGGTGCGTAGCTGTCGCGCATATCCGTGAAGGGTTCGCGTTTGGAATCGAACCACTCTTTGTGCCGGAGAACTTTCGGGCGCCCCTCGGCATCCAGTTCGTCCCCGCCTCCATCGCCGTAACAAAAAAACGCCGCAGTGCGTCCCTCGAGATGGTTCAGACTGAGTTTCTTCCACTCGGTCTTTCGCTCCAGTTTCATCGCGAGCTCGGGGTCCTTGTGCTTGATCAGTTCTTCGCGAGGATTGCCGCCGTTCATGCACACGAGTCGGTCGAAGAGAAGCTTGAGGTTGCTCGTCGGGCCATACCAGTTGACCGGACCGATGATCGCCCACGCGTCGGCGAGATCGAGCCGCGCGTACAGGTCGAGATCCCAGAGCAAGTCCGGCTCTTTTTTGTTTTGCTTCTCGTAGCAGTTGCACGGCCAGACGCAGAGCGCCATCGAGGTGGAAACGCAGGCGTTGCAGCTCTGAATGCGCGCGCGGCCAAACACGTTACCCAGATCTTCGACATCAATTTCCCATTCCGGCGGCAACCGTTCGGCCATCCGTAACATCAGCGTGCGCGCCTTCGAATCGACGCCGGGGCAGTTGTATTGCCGCCGGTCCGACCCGGCGATGAGCAGCACCCGGAACGGCCGCTTGGCCGGCGCGAGTTTACCGTTTTGATCGTTTGGTTTCATAAAGGAGGGGAACGGCCGGCTCGGCCGCGGCGCATGGGAGTTCCGCCGGCGAGCGGTAAATTTCCGCCAACCGCGCCGGCGGCGTGCCCATGAGATATCGGACGAGCCGCCGGGTCTTGAGCCATCGCTGGCTGAGATGACCGCGATAGTTGATGGGGCGCGCCGAGGTCGTCATCGCCGCAAGTAACGATTCGATCCGCGCGAGGCGGCGCGGCCGCAGGGCGAAATCCCTGACGAGCAGGGCCGCGTACTGTGGCCGAATCGTATCGGCATGGAGAAATAGCCGCCAATCCGTGAAGGCGAGGCGTAAGCCCGCGGCGAGCTGCAGGCCGCGGCCCCGCGCGCTGGCGATCACTGCGGCGCCCGCGCGCGCCGCCACTTCCGCCGTGTCGTCGAAGCTGCCGCTATCGCCGACAATCACGCGCGTCCCGGGGAAGACGGACAACGTCGTTCGCACCGTCGCCGCTATTCCCGGCGCTTCGTTTAGCGCGGGAATGATCACCGTCAAGAAAACAGGGTGGATCGCGTTCATGGCTTAGCGGCGGCGAGTACGGGCGGAGTCCGTGCGAAATTTTGTCCTGATTACATTGTTATGTTGTTATCCGCCCGACGCCTTAACTGATCGTCCGGCAGCGTATGTCGAGTGACCGATAATTTCGAGGCAGGGTTCCTCATGTTGTCGCGATAAAAACTTTTGTCTGGGAATGAAACTTGCCCGTTCCCTCTCGCTTCCTGGCAAGCCGGATACGTGCCGGCGCGCGGACACGGTGCGCATTGGCCAATGTGAGAGGTCACGTTACCGCAAAATCGTCGAGTCTATGAACGGATGACGGCGAATGGGAAGCGGCCAGAATCTACAGCCGCTTCAGTACTTGGGGCAGGTGTCTGTCCACAATCCGCTGAAGCGAAAAGGGGGTGAGCAGGTTCTTCCTCGCTGTTTTTTGTGGGCCGAGCGTGTCGCAGTTGTCGGTTTTCTCATATGCCGCTACATGTGGTTCGTCCCCGCGTTCGGATACCGGCGCTCAAATTTCAAACGATAGCGGGTTGTTGAGCGTCAGACTGGAAACTGAAGGAGGGACGGCCGTAGCCGTCCCTCGCGAGGGGAACCTTCTGTCGTGGCGTTCTTGAATGGAGAAGGAAGCCTGCGTTTAACGCCCGAGCAATTTGGCGGCAATGAAGATGATCACGGCACCACCCAGCCCACCTCCGAATAAGAGGTAAACGAGTGAATAACCAGCGGCTGCGATTGGAAGTACGAGGTGCATGTTAATTACGGGTTGATGGGGATGAGATTCTTAGGCGGCAGCGGCCTGCTTTTTTGATTTCGGTGCGACAGGGGTTACCTTCCCGGCGGCGAGAGCGTCAGTGTTTACGGTCTCAGAAATTTCGGTGAGCTTCTTGTTGGTTTCGCCCTCCTCCTGTAGAGTCGTCTGAAGCAGGGTGGCCACTTTGGCTTCCCCTAGTTTCACGGCGAAAGCCCGCGCCGTGCCGTAGCCGGCCATCTCGTAGTGCTCCACCCGTTGGGCTGCTCCGATGAGTTCGGCATCGCGAACGGCGTCCGGTCCCTTCATTTCGATGGCCTCCGCCCCTTCCTCCAAGAGCCCGACCATGGCGTGACAGGTTTTTCCTTCCACGGGTACGTCCAGTAATTTCATGGCCTGAGCCAGCCTTTCCACGTGCTTACGGGTCTCGGCGAGATGCGCCGTGAAGCCGGCCTTGAGGTCAGGATTAGTCGCCGCCTTGGCCATTTTCGGCAAGGCTTTGATCAGGAGATTTTCGGCAAAATAGAGATCTTTGATCTCGGCAATGAGCAGGTCGCGAAGGGAGGGAATAGAGGCCATGGTGATTTTAGGATTATTGGTTTTTATTCGGACAGAAGATCGGACTCGGCGAATTTGTACGCACAGGCACCACCGTGTTTGCCACCTACGATGGCGAAGATGGCTCCGAGGAGGAACGCACCAAAATAGCAGAGCGAAAGAATGGACAGAGTGGTCGCCGTTTTTTCAGCTATTTCCCGGGCGCGCAGTTCGGCGGCCTTTTTGACGGCGTCGAGATCAGCCTTTAACTTTTGGTAGGAGGCGGTCCATCCTTCCACTGTTTTCCTCGCATTGGCTTCGGTCATGCCTTGGTTGTCCACGAGGAGCGTGACGAGCGTCTGCTGGTTTTCGGCGGTCGCGGCCTGATCCGTGGAGGTAAACAACCGGGTCACGGCGAAACCGATTTCACGTTTCGACCGGATGGCATCGGCGGCATTCTTGCCTGACGGAGGATTGCTCAAGCCTTCCTCGACAAAGCTGCCCAGCATTCCGCGATTCCGCTCCAGCCCATCTTTTGCCATATCCGACGCGACGCTTACAGCGGCGGCCATTGGTTTCCCCGCCAGAGAAAGGCCCCCGCCCACGATCTTGCTCAAGTCGCCCAGTGCCCAACCGGCTCCCGTGGACAACGCCACAATCGCCGCGACGGTCGCCAGACTCCACACCATGAAACCATGCAGGCCACCGGACTTATTGCCTGCGCGGCCCAAGAAGCGCCCCGCCACCCAGCCGCCCGCCCAGAGGGAGATCACAGCGGTGATCCCTTGGATCACAGCTGCGCCCGCTCCGAAATCAGCGAGTGGATTTTCGTCGGTAATTGGATTGTACAGCGCCAGACCCACTCCGGCGCCGAGCATCATCAGCACAATCTGGAGTGCGAGGGCCGCAACGGCTCCCGCAAAAATTGCGCCCCAACGAAGTGAGCGGGAATGATGGATAGGCTGACGGGTATCGAGGGCGATGGTCTCGATCTGAGTGATCGGATGCGTGGTAATCATATTTTTAGGAGGTCTGGGTTTTGCGGGCGGTGGTTAGCAGTTACTCTCGTTGATCGGGCTACTATTCGTGGCTATCGATAACGAGTGGCTGAAATTTGACGTCGTAACCGATTCTGCGGGATCGTGATTTTTCGGAATAATAGTAGGACAACGCGAAGTCCGTACTATGTGATTGGCGGTCGCCGTGAATTCGTGCGCGTAGCTCTCGATTACTGCGGATGCAATATTGACTTTGCCCTCCTTGAGTTCGGGCAACACGAGACGAAATCTCAGCAGACCACTTTGGATATGTGCCTGCACCGCGCTGTCCGAGAGCCCCAGGATCGCCGAGACCTCAAGGTAGGTGAGGCCCTTGATAAGCCACAGCTGGATTGCAAAAAACTCCTCATCCACATGGCTCCTTGTCCGCCAAGAAGTCGCATCATAGCCAGTTTCATCGTCAAGGTGGAAACTCTTCGCAGGGAGTTTCTCTCGGTCAAACTGGGGGAGATTATCAAGCACTCCCTACCTTACCTACAAGTTAGGTGATGTGGTATGGGTTAATACCCGACCAAAAAATCCTGCCGTATTAGACTGGAATAATCTGCGGGAGCGAGAACCAGCCGAGCGCCTCAGTGACTAATTCGAGCGCCTGCGATTCTTCGTAGTTTATCTGCAATCTTGTCCGGCGGTAGCACGAAATCAACACGGCCGGAATGCTGGGCACTGAGAGGCATGCCGTTTACTTCGGCCGATGCGTCCTGGGCAAAGGTTGTCCCTCCCGCTGTCTTGATTTGCTTACACCCCGCCGCGCCGTCTCCATCGTAACCGGAGAGGATGACGCCAATCGCCCGTGCGCCCATCGCCTCGGCTAAAGAGGTCAAAAAAATATCGACCTGCGCGTTTCTCTTGGTGCGAGGGGAAACCAATTTGAAGGCCAAGCCCTCGATCAAAAGATCCGCGTTCGGCGGATTCACGTAGACGTGATTCGCCTGGATCGGCTTCGTCATGGAAGCCACCGTTACTTTCATTTTCGTGTGCCGCGAGAGGATCAACGCTAACTGGCTGCTGGCGGTTGGAGTATGATGAGAAATAATGACAAAGGCCATACCGGTGTTCGCCGGCAGCGCGTCCAAGAGCGCCTTATAGGCGTTCAGGCCTCCAGCCGAACCGCCCACGCCGACGACGAAGCTAGGGCTGCGGGGTTGCATGATTTATGTCTCATCTTTTGTGCGTTGGAGCACTTTGGTTCCCACTATCTTCTCTTGTTTCGAGTCCTTTTTTGGAAAGTCCATTGCTGCGATCTCAATGCCAGCATCACTCAAAATCAATTTATGCACGTCACTTGAGTGAGCCATGCCACGAGATTTTACAATATAAAGTCCTCGCATGCGTTTCTTCCCATCATCTTCCTCGATCTCCCTTACGACGATCCACGTGTCGATCAACGACGACACGCCCACCTCGCCACCCGTGAAATTCTGGGCGCTTGAGGAAACCAGGCTGGTGAAGAATCCGGTGATGCCCTGCGATTTCAAAAGATCGATCATGCGAGTAACCATGGATTGGATTTCCTGCTGGCTCCCCTCTCCAAGCAGACTTGTCAGAGGATCGATAACAACCGCCTGAGGTTTGAAATCAGAAATGCATTTATACAAATCCAATAGATGCTTCTCCAATCCGAAAAAGGAAGGCCGGGTCGAAACGATTTTTAACAGCCCTTTTTTCATCCACTTTCCCAAATCGAGTCCAATGGAACTCAAGTTCTCAATAAGTTGTCCCGACGATTCTTCGTAGGAGAGCAAAAGGCACCGTTCTCCACGCTTGCACCTTTCTACCGCGAATGCCGCCGCGAGGCTGGTTTTCCCCGTTCCCGCAGTTCCTGAAACGAGAATCGTGCTTCCCCGCGTATAACCTCCCCCTTTGAACATTTTATCCAACGTCGGAATTCCGGTCGAAACTCTCTTCTTTGTGCCGGGCTGATCGAGCCCTGCGGAAGTGATGGGAATTACCGAGAGTCCATTTTTATCAATTACGAACGGATACTCGTTGGTGCCATGATGGGATCCACGATATTTAACCACGCGAACTCTCCGGATCGAAAGTTGGTCATGCACCCGATTATCCAGGAATATGATGCAATCGGAAATATACTCTTCCAAACCGTGTCGCGTATAAGCACCCGCTTGTCCCGACTCGGCGGTAACTATGGCCGTAACGTGTTTTTTATTGAGCCAGCGGAAAAGCCTTTTTATCTCCAAGCGCAGAATTCCCGTATCCGTAATTCCGGCAAAGAGCGATTCAATCGAATCTAAAACCACGCGCTTGGCCCCGATGGCATCGATGGCGTGCTCCAGACGAATGAATAGCCCTTCAAGATTGAAATCGATTTCTTGAATGTCTCCTCGAATGGAGCTCCGCTCCAGAACAACATACTCGAGTGCGATCTTTTTTCGCGCCACCAGGCCCGGCAAATCCAAATTCAGGGACGCGACGTCTGTATAAAGTTCATCGGCTGTTTCCTCAAAGGTGACTAAAATGCCCGGCTCCGCGAATTTACTCGCGCCACTGACGAGGAAGTCAATTCCCAGGAGAGTTTTCCCGGAGCCGGCACCTCCACAGATCAAAGTGGTTCTATTTCTCGGAAGTCCGCCTTCCGTAATTTGATCAAAGCCCTTGATGCCGGTGGGGCACTTGGGCGATCTATCCGGGGAGCCGCCAAGATCACTATTTCTTCGCCGGATTATTTGCCGGATTTTTTTTCTTGGTGTGGTTGGTTTCATGGCGACTGCCTTCGTTGGCATTTTCCTAGTGTTTTGCTCTTCGACTATTCAGTGGGTTTCGGTGGTCTCAGGGGTTAGTCGCCGCCATTCAGGCACTGGCTCTTGAGGCTGATTCTACGGGCAATATTGGGATAAGTCTCGCATCCATAATGATAGTTTTAGCTGGTGCTGCTCCGACAAAAGCGGACGGATTTAGCAGCATGAGGTAGGGCATGAGAACGAATGAGTCATGATCGCTAAAATTAGGCAGAACCTCAATGGGGTATAACCCGGCAATTGATGCTGCGTCGAAACAGTAAGAGGAACGCGCACGGACTATGCGGGTATCACCCCGTATCACGAGCGTGGCATCGTCGGATAGAGTCGACGCAAATAACAGGGCCAATCTTGGAATTCAAAATAATGAAATCACCCACCTCCCGCACTGCCGCTTTAAAAAAGCCCAAGGCCAAAGCCTACCAAAGCGTCAACCCCTACAACGGCAAGCTCCTCAAAACGTTCAAGGAACTGACCGATGCTCAACTGGAAACTGCGATCAAAACCGCGGCGAGCTGTTTCGAAACCTGGCGGCACAAGACCTTCGCCCAAAGGGCGCGCGTGCTTGTGAAAGCTGCCGCGATCATGCGTGCGCAGGTGGACAAGTTTGCCCGCCCCATGACGCTCGAAATGGGCAAGCGCTTTGAAGAGGCACGCGGCGAAGTCGCGCTCAGCGCTGACATCATCGATTATTATGCAAAGAACGCCGAGCGCTTCCTCGCCCCGGAAAAGCTGCGGCCAAAATCAGGCGAGGCGGTGATCGAAAGCTCACCTTTCGGCGTGCTCTTCGGCGTCCAGCCTTGGAACTTTCCTTACTATCAGCTCGCGCGCTTTGCCGCACCCAATCTGATGGCCGGCAACGTCGTGCTGGTGAAGCATGCCGGGTGCGTGCCCCAATGCGCCATTGCCTTCGAAAAATTATGGCGGGAAGCGGGCGCGCCGGCGGGCGCTTATACCAATCTGCTGATCTCGCACGCTCAAGTGAACCGCGTGATCGACGACCCCCGGATCAAGGGAGTCGCGCTAACCGGCGGGGTGGAAGCCGCCAAAGGCGTTGCAGCCCGAGCGGGACAAAATGTGAAGAAGACCACGATGGAACTGGGTGGCAACGACGCATTCATCGTGCTGGAGGATGCCGACCTCGACAAGACGGTCAAATGGGCGGTCTGGGCCAAGATGAACAACACCGGCCAATGTTGTATCGCGGGAAAACGCTTCATCGTCGCGGAAAAACTGGCCGATCGGTTTCTGGCCAAATTCCAAGCCGCCTTGGCGGCACTCAAGCCCGGAAATCCCCTGCACGCGGAGACGACACTCGCGCCTCTGTCCACGGAAGCGGCGTTGGTCACGCTGCTGGCCCAAGTTCGCCGCGCCGTAGCCAAGGGAGCCACCGTCGTGATGGGCGGCAAGCGGATCGACCGCCCCGGTTCCTTCATGCAGCCCACGATTCTCACGGACATCAAACCCGGCAACCCCGCCTTCCGGGAAGAATTCTTCGGACCAGTCGCGCTCTTCTTCCGGGTCAAGACCGAGGACGAGGCGGTGGCACTCGCCAACGATTCGGACTTCGGATTGGGCGGATCCGTTTTCACGCAAAACATCGCGCGCGGCAAACGCGTGGCGAGTCGCATCGACACCGGCATGGTGTTCATCAATCACCCGACCTGGACCGCACCCGATCTGCCGTTCGGCGGCATCAAGCACTCCGGCTACGGACGGGAACTCGCCAGCGTCGGCATCCAGGAGTTTGTAAACAAAAAGCTGGTGCGCACCTCGTCCATCGACGCGCCGGCCTGAGCGATACAAACGCAATGAACACCAGCCGCCGCCGGCTACACCGCGGCTGCGATTCAATCCAAGCACCGACAAAAATAAAATCTAACTATAAAAAAATCCTATGAAAATATTAATGGTTTTAACTTCACACGATCGGCTGGGCGACACGGGCAAAAAGACTGGATTCTGGCTCGAGGAATTCGCCGCTCCTTACTACGTATTCCAAGACGCCGGGGCGACGATCACGCTGGCGTCACCCAAAGGGGGACAACCTCCGCTCGATCCGAAAAGCGCCGAACCGGACGCCCAGACTGAAGCCACAAAGCGCTTCCGGAAGGACAAAGCCGCCCAGGCCGCGCTGGCCAAGACGCTCAAACTATCGAGCGTCTCCGCCGACGATTTTGACGGCGTATTTTATCCGGGCGGGCATGGTCCGTTGTGGGATTTGGCCGAAGATGCAGATTCCATCGCGCTGATTGAAGCCACTTATGCCGCCGGCAAGCCGATGGCGGCAGTGTGTCACGCGCCGGGCGTTCTCCGCCACGCCAAATCTTCCGATGGCTCCCCGCTCGTGCGCGGAAAAGCGGTGACTGGTTACGCCAACACCGAGGAGGCTGCGGTGGGGTTGACGAAAATTGTACCCTTCCTCGTCGAAGACATTTTGAAGCAGAACGGCGGCAACTACACCAAGGCAGCAGACTGGCAGCCGTACGTTCAGACGGACGGCAACTTGATCACCGGGCAGAATCCCGCGTCCTCCGAAGCTGCCGCCAAAGCGGTTCTAAAACAACTGCATTTAGAATCCGCTGAAAGCAAAAGCTGACCAATCATGACAGGGCGTTCATCAATCCCCCGACATGGACCACAGACCATCTGCCGTGCGGCGGCATCAAGTACGCCCTCCGCAGTGATTTTCGCGGAGTTCGCCTGGGCGGTTATGCAAGATGAATTTGAAAAGGATAGGTCATTTTCCTGAAAGATTGTCCCGAATGATGGAGCGTTCGACATGAAAAATCCCGACAGTACATTCGACTTCATCGTGATCGGCGGGGGCAGCGCCGGCTATACTGCGGCCGCTGAGGCCGTGAAACTGGGATTACGCACGGCCCTGATCGAGAGCGCGAAAGAAATCGGAGGACTGTGCATTCTCCGCGGTTGCATGCCGAGCAAGACCCTCATCGCCTCCGCCAATCGCTTTCGGGCCATCCGCAGTGCGGGGGACTTCGGCATCGAGGTCGGCGGCCGTCCACGCTTTCATCCGCGTAGGGTCGTGGCGCGCAAGCGACGACTCGTGGAGATTTTCGCCAAAGCGCGGAGGGAGGAAATCGCGTCAGGGGGCTTTGCCTTGATTCGTGGCTGGGCCTGTTTTCTGAATTCGCATACGGTGAGAGTGACGCCGCCCGGTGGCGCATCTCCGCAAACGTTCACCGCCAAATCATTTCTCGTGGCGACCGGCTCATATATTCCCAAACCGGAAATTCCGGGGCTGGCGGAGATCGGATATCTCACGAGTGACGATCTCCTCGATGATCAGACGCTTCCTGCCTCGGTGATCGTGTTGGGCGATGGGCCCGTGGGACTTGAGGCCGCCCACTACTATGCCGCCATCGGCAGTCGCGTTACTGTCGTCAGCAAACACAGTCAGGTCCTTAACTCCGCCGACCGCGACGTCGCAGCGGCCTTGGCGCGAGCGTTGGCCAAGGCGGGGGTGGAAATTATTTATCACGCCAAAATTGAATCCGCCACCAAGGCTGCGCACGGGCAGAAGTCGGTAAAGCTAAGAATTAGGGGCCGAGCCAAATCGATCCACGCGGATGAAGTCGTGTTTGCGTTGGGACGGAAGCCCTGCGTCGAAACCCTCGGGCTCAAGGCGGCGGGAGTGGAACTCGATGAGGCCAGTCACATCGTCGCCAACGAACAACAACGCACCCGGTGCCGGCACATCTTCGCCGCCGGCGATGTGTGCGGCCCGTTCGAAATCCTGCACCTCGCGGTGCGACAAGGCAGCATCGCCGCCCGCAATGCCGCGCGGCAGCTGGGGCGTTTGCCCGGTCGCAGTGAGTCGATGGATTACCGCATGAAGCTCACGGCGCTGTTTACCGAACCTCAGGTGGCCGTGCTCGGATTAACCGAGAAAAAAGCCCGTGATGACAAAATCGCGATCCGCGTCGCCTCCTATGATTTCAGCGAGGAAGGACGCGCTCAGATCGAGGGGAAAACCGAGGGTTTCGCCAAATTGATCTGCGAGGCTAAGTCGGGGAAACTGCTCGGCGCGGCCATCGTCGGTCCCAGCGCCGCCGAATTGATTCACGAGATGGTCGCCGTCCTGCACTTCGGGGGCTCCGTTGAAACGATTGCCGCCCTGCCGCATTATCACCCCACGCTGAGCGAAATCTGGACCTTCCCGGCCGAAGAACTGAGTGAGCGTGTGCCACGGCGGCGCGCCCATAGCGCAAGATCGACTCCGTAACAAGATAACCTCTTTGCCTTGGAATTCGTCTATCAAGAAAGTCAGATAGCGTGTATAGGGATGCGAGTACGGCTACGCATGGCACCGCCAACCCTCCGAAGCCTTTGGCGTAACGCGTGGCGACGTGAACAGGCTTCGGATGGCACGGCCACCCCCCATAGCCTTGGTGACGGAGGGCGTTTTTATTTGGATGCGAGTAGGGCTATGGCAGGGCACGGCCTGTTTCCCAGTGAACATACTTGGCCCGGCGAGGCCTCTTGCCTGAGACGTTGTCGGCTTTGCGGCCTTGGCGCTGTCCAATCTACGCTTTCACCGATGTCCGGCAGGCTTTTTTGCCTATGCTGCTACTCTGGGGTGTGGAACCGTTCCTGATGGGCTTCAATACCGAGCCGGAGGAAACGATCAAGAATGCCATGGCCTACCGGTTGCACCGTGGTTGGGTGAAGGAAGGGGATTGGATGGTGGTCGTTACAAATGCCTTGTCGGACGAGGCCCACGTCATCGATACCATTCAAATGAGACCGGTTACTTAAAGGAATCACAGGCTGGGCGACGTGATAAACCATCTTACACTTCCTCGTCTCCCTCCCCCGGCGGGATTATGGTTCGGAGTCATCGCGTCCAGCTTTTATCTTGCGGGATTTTCCCTTGGCGAAATACTTGCCGGACACTTGGTGTTGTTGAGTTGAACGAATATCCACGTGTTTCCAATCCATGACAACCGCCCTCTCTTCCTCTGCCTTTAACGACAAAGCCAATCCTGTTCGTCGGACCGCCTCGATCCGTCTGCTATTCGCGGGTGCCACCACCGGTCTTTTTTTGATGCTCTCCACCGGTTGCGAAACTCCCCCGGCCACCAACACGTCGGCCCCCACCCCGACGTCATCGGTTGCCGAGATCCAAGCCTGGCAGGAGGCCGGCAAACAGTCTGAGATGCTGCGGATTCGGGAAGGCGACGGTTTGAAAATCAGTTTTCCGGGTGCACCCAATCTGGATTCTGCCCAGCAAGTGCGGGCGGATGGGGTGATCACCCTCGATATCGTCGGCGAAGTGAAAGTGGTCGGGCTGAGCCCGAAGGAACTGGAGAAGAAATTGGCTCAACTTTATGTTACGCAGTTGGTCTCCAATGAAGTGACCGTGGCGGTGACGGCATCGTCTTTCGATGTCTTCGTGAGTGGAGCCGTGTCGCGCCCCGGAAAGATCACGACCACCAAGCCAATCACGGCGCTGCAGGCGATTATGGAATCAGGTTATGATCCGGCGACTGCTAATCTGCAAAGCGTGATGATCATTCGGGAAACGAATGGGAAATACAGCTATCTCACCTTGAATCTTCAACTGATCTTGGATGGGAAGGAAACCCAGCCGTTCTATCTGCGGCCCTCCGACACCGTGAAGGTTTCGAAGAGGGTCACGGTATTCTGAGTGGGAAATAATTTGGGCGCGAACAACGCGGCGGAATAGCCGTCTTGTTCGCGGCCTCGATAGGCTGTCAGGCCTGAAGCCAGTAGCCGTGTTGCCTTTCGGCTCCGCTCAAGGCCCTGAGCTTGTCGAATGGGGAGCAAAGCGACAGCGGGGTTGCAGCCACGCCACGCAACCGCACTTTCGCCGTTGGCTCAAGTGCGGCTACAAAACACAAGGTGGAACCCGACCTCCGGGCGGGTTTTGTCGCAAGAGCCGGCACCCAGCGCGCCCGGAGGTCGCGCTCCACCTCCGATACCGTTTATCCGGTTTGCCCCATTCAGCTCAGCGTTTGCCAGTCACGAGTTCGTTCACGAGCACCGGCACTTCGTAGACTTTGCGCAGTGCTTCCAGGATGCCGGCGCTGTGTACACTCAGAGCGCGGGATTGGGCATCGCTGTAGCCGTAATCTTCCGAGAGCGATTGAATGTTGCCATCGAAAATGATGCCGACGAATTCGGCGGCGCGGTTGACGACCGGGCTGCCGGAGTTGCCGCCGATGATGTCATTCGTGCTGACGAAATTGTAGGGCACCTTGAGATCAAGCGCGGCCTTCTTCTCCACCCAGCGGGGCGGCAAATCGAAGGGCGGTTTGTTGTCCTGTTCGGCGCTGCGGGCATAGAGGCCGGCGAGGTTAGTGGTGGCGGGCACGTTCGCGCTGTTTTCCTCGTAGCCTTTGACGGTGCCGTAGCTGAGCCGGAGGGAGAAAGTGGCATCGGGATAATTGCTTGTTCCTTGGATCGCGAAGCGGGCCTTCGAGATCGCGGCCTGGGCCTGTTGCTTGATCTCATCCTGGGCTTCGGCGATTTTGCGCAGCTCCCGCGCTTCGTTGTCGATGAGACGAGCGAGTTCGATCAAGGGGTCCTTCGCCGTAGTGACGACGGCGGCTCCACCTTCGTAGAGTCGCTTGCGGAAGGCCACAGCGCGCACCTGCGAACGGTTGATCAAATCAGCCGCCCGGGCGCGAGGCGACATTCCCGCGAGGATGGACTTCACGGTTGGATCCTCGGCTCCGAGCCGCTCGACCAAGTGCGTGAGCGAATCGGCGAGGGTGATGATTTCAAAATCAGTGTAGACTGGCTTGTCGGAGAACAGATCGAGTTCGAATGATTCGCGTTTGGCGTCGGCGAATTCTTTGAGCCGCTCGCCGTTGGGTTTCGGGCGTTCGTCGCCGGCGCGCAGCAAACTGCGGGCGAGGTGAAATGACTCGGCATTGAAGGCGGCCCCATTTTCGAGGAAGCGCAGGCGCAGCGCAATTCCGGCGAGGATTTTTTGCGCGGCGGTAATGTTGACGTAGGCGGCTGTCGTCGCCGCGCTGTCGGGGCGCAGGGCGAGTTGTTGCTTGAAGGCGTGCTCGGCGGAGATTTTCGCGCCGAGGAATACCGGATCTTGCAGCGCGGCGATGCGACCGTCGTAGACTTTGCGGGAATTTTGGATGGAGAAGAGGTCTTCCTTGGCGCGGCGGGCATTTTCCTGACTGCGTCCGCTCCACGAGAGGAGCAGCACTTCGCGGCGCTTCAAGAGTTCCTGCACATAGGGAATCTGGTTGTCGCGAATGTATTCGAGTTCGGGGATCGTGAGCAGTCGGCGCGTCGAACCGGGGTGGCCGGAAACAAAAACCAATTCGCCCTCGGCGGCGCCGGCGGCGGACCACTTCAGAAAATTAACGGGCTGCACGGCTTTGTCGTTTTCGTAGACGCGGAAAAAACAGACATCGAGATTGTAGCGGGGATATTCGAAGTTATCCGGATCGCCACCATAGAACGCGGCTTGGGCCTCGGGGGCGAAAACCAGCCGGACATCGGTGTAGCGCTTGAAACGATAAAGATGATATTCGCCGCCTTGGTAGAGCGTCACGACATCGCTGCGGAAGCCGGTTTTATCGAGGGATTCCTTTTCGATTTCGGCGGTGATTTTGCGGCGGGCGAGGGCGGCGTCGCCGCCGGTCGTGCCGGCGGGGATGGCGGCGTTGACGCGCGCGGTGACGTCTTCGATGGACTGGAGGACGTTGAGCTCGAGATCGACGCACTTGATTTCCTCACTGGCGTTTTTGGCGTAGAAACCGTCGCGCAGGTAATTGTGTTCTTTCGTGCTGAACTTCTGGAGTGCATCGGCGCCGACGTGATGGTTGGTGAGGACGAGGCCGTCGCCGGAAACGAAGGAGCCCGAGCCGCCGCTGTTGAAGCGCACAGAGGATTTCATCAGGTGATCGAGCCAGGGCGCGGTGGCGTCGAAGTTGTATTTTCCCTTCAATTGCTGACGGGGCGGATTCGAGTAGAGCCACATGCCTTCTTCGGCGCGAAGCAGCGGAGAGAGGAAGCAGACGGCAGCGAGGACGGTGAGGATTGGGCGCAGTTTCATTTTGGGATGGGGGAGGGAGCAGGAAAAGTTGAGAGCTGGGAGTCTAGAGTTGAGAGCCAGAAAATGCCAAATCAAGATCGGTCAGATAATTGAATCCGTGACTAATCACCGGCGAAAAATTTTTGGATACGGCGGAGACTGGCGACGAGGCGGTCGATTTCCTCCTCGGTGTTGTAGAGATAAAAACTGGCGCGCGTGGTGCTCGTGAGGCCGAGCTTGCGCATCAGCGGCTGGTTGCAGTGGTGGCCACCGCGGAGGGCGACGCCGTCTTCGTCGGCGAAGGTCACGATGTCGTGGGCGTGCACGCCTTCAAAAGCGAAGCTGACCAAGCCGCTGCGTTCGGCGCCGACGCGCGGGCCGATGATGCGGATGCCGGGCAGGGTGGAGAGTTTCTCCATGGCGATATGCACCAGCGTGGTGTCGTGCGCGGCGATTTGGTTGCGGCCAAGCGCGTCGAGATAATCGCAGGCCGCGCCGAGGGCGATGGCGTCGGCGACGTTGGGCGTGCCGGCTTCGAAGCGTTCGGGGGCGGGTTTCCACGTCGCGCCTTCGTAGGTAACGTTTACGACCATGCCGCCGCCGGTTTCGTCGGGGGCGAGTTTGTCGAGGAGCGCGCGACGACCGTACAGCACGCCGATGCCGGTGGGACCGCACATTTTGTGGCCGGAGAAAGCGAGGAAGTCACAACCGATCTGTTGCACGTCGAGCGGGACGTGGCCGATGGATTGCGCGGCGTCGATCACGGTGATGGCGCCGACGGCTCGCGCCTTGCGACAAAGTGCCGCCACGGGGTTGATCGTGCCGAGCGTGTTCGAGATGTGCGTGAAGGCGAAGAGCTTCACTTGCGGTGTGAGCAGTTGATCGAGCGCGGTGAGATCGAGACCGCCTTCGCCATCGGCACCGAGGAGCGGCACGTATTTGAGCGTGGCGCCGGCGGCCTTGGCGGCTTGTTGCCAGGGGACGAGGTTGGAGTGGTGCTCGAACTCGGTGGTGAGGACGATGTCGCCCGGTTGCAGATGGGCGTGGCCCCAACTGCGGGCGACGAGGTTGATGCTTTCGGTGGTGCCACGGGTGAAAATGATTTCGGCGGGATCAGCGGCATTGATGAATTTCGCAATGCGCGTGCGGGCTCCCTCGTAAGCATCGGTAGCGCGCATGGAGAGCGTGTGCAGGCCGCGATGGACGTTGCTGTTGTCGCGCTCGTAGTAGCGGACGAGGGCGTCGATCACGCTGCGCGGTTTTTGCGACGTGGCGCCGTTGTCGAGATAGACGAGAGGCTTGCCGTTGACCTGCTGATGCAGGACGGGGAAATCGGCCCGGACGTCGCGCCACGCGGTGGCGCGAAGAGGGGAGATCGGAGAGGGGAGATCGGTCATGGCGAAAACAATCAGTCTTTGTGCGTCTCGGTTGTGGCGGTGATGGGGTCGCCTTTGATGGCGTTCAGGGCGGCGTGCCAGCCGAGGGTGGCGCATTTGATGCGGGCGGGAAATTGGTGAACACCGGCGAGCGCGGCGAGGTCGGACATATTGTCCTCATCAACCTTGCCCGTGGTGACGAGGTGGTGGAGATCCGCGTAGGCGGCCTCAGCTTCGGCAGTGGTCTTGCCCTTGATGGCGAGAGTCATGAGGGAGGCACTGGCTTGGGAAATCGCGCAGCCGGCGCCGTCGAAGGAAATCTCACTGATGCGGTCGCCATCGAGGTGGAGATAGACGGTGCATTGATCGCCGCAGGAAGGATTCTCCCCGTGCGCCACGCGATTGGCCGTGGGCAATTTGCCCCGGTTCCGCGGACGGCGGTTGTGGTCGAGAATGACAGATTGATAGAGGTCGGTGAGATCTTGCATAACCGCAAAGTTGAAGCGCTGAAGCTACGTCGCCGAGCCGGTTTGGCAAACAGAGTTTCCGTCTTATTGAGGGTCACACCGTAGCGGGACGTATCTCGCGTCTGATCGGAGTTGACCCGTAGGTTGCGAGCTTGCCTCGCAACGTAGCGCGACAAGCGCGCTACCGACTATGGAGCGTTCCTGTCGGTCTAATGCACGAGTCTTATTTGGCCGTCGACGGTCGGTCGGTGGCAGGATTGAAAAAGAAGGGGCTTGCCGTTGGAAGCGATGGGGCTTCACCGGCCCACGATTTTTCGGATCTTCGCGGCGGTCACTTCACCCGGAATGCCTGCCACGGGGCCGCGGCGGATCTCGTCGATGCGGCGATGGCGGTGGCCGACCAAGCTTTCGTGTGTCCGGGTTCCTGTCCGTCGTGAGATTCAAACAAAACGCGATCCACCAAGTCGGCTACCACGTCATGGGGGAGGGATCGGATTTCCGTCACCAGTTGTTCAACGGTCATGCTCATGATGCGGAATATGGCGGTTTAGCAGCCGACGGCAAGTCGGTGGATGACCGAACTGGTGCAGATGGATTTTGGTGTGTTGGGACGAAATACAATTGAAACGCGGAGGGCGCGGAGGGCGCGAAGGACGCGGAGAAAGGCATCGGATTACTCAGCGCTCACCGCGAGTTCGGTGTTTAATGGCTGGATTGTTTTCGTCGGTCCGCAGTGCGGGGCCTCCTCGCAATGACACGAAGATGAATCACGGGATTGGCCGGAATCAGGGAGCCCAGACCGCAAAACGCGTTTTGCACCGGACGGGAAGAAATAGGGTTCGTGCTTTATGTCGGGGCGGCCCTTGCGACCGCGCCGGATGAGCGGTCCGGCCACAAGGGCCGATCCTACAAAAGAGCTGTTTTCAGGGAGTTGGTGGGCGTCGGTCTCCGTACCGACGCTCTGTCGCCGATGTGGGAATCGGCGACCACCTTCAGATTGAGTCTGCCCATTCGGGAAAACCAGTTCTTTTGCCGCAATTTTTTGGCTTAGCCGACGGTGCGTGGGCTCGCGCTCATTTCCTGCAGGACGCGGGCCATGAGTTTGCGGGCGCGGATGAAGCCGACGATCCGGCGCGATGCTTGATCGGCGATGACGGGGAGATTCTTCAGGCCGTTCTCGCGGAAGACGGTGGCGGCCACGAAAGGGGTGTCGCTCGTGAGAATCGTGATGGGGTTGCCGGTCATGAGTTGAGTGACGGGTGTTTCCGGCGGGAGATTTTTGGCCTGAGCTTGGAGCAGATCGGTGAGAGTGACGATGCCTTCGAGTCGTGAGTTATCACCGACGACTAAAAAGAAATCGGGCGTGTGCTCAGCGAAGATGTGGGCGATTTCGCGGAGTGTGGTGGTGGGCGCGAGCAAGGGCTGCGGCGGGGGCTCGATGAATTCCGCCAAGGTGAAATGTTGCAGCGCTTCGAGGGCTTGCGGGCGCTGCTGCCAGAATTTCGTGGAGCGGCGGGTGAGGGCTTGGGCGATGGCCGCCTTCAGCGGGGCGAGTGACGACGAGACGGAGGTGAAGACATTGCGGCCCATGATCACAACTTCCGTGGTGGTGCGGGCGCGTACGCTGGCGGTGCGGGGTTCGTTGTTGAGGAGCGAATTCTCGCCGAAGAAATTTCCGGCGGAGAGCACGTCGAGAATCTCGCCTTCAGGTGCGGCGGCGGAGGCGCGGATGACTTCGACTTCGCCCTGTTCGATGATGTAGAAATTTGCCGGCGAATCGCCCTGTTTGAAAATAAAATCGCCCGGTTCGAAGTGCGCGTGGGTGACGCGGTCGGTGACGTCGGTTTTGAGGTGCGAGAGATCGCGCGGGAAAACCAGCAACCAGGCCCAGTCGAAGCCGACTTGAATACGCCGCGACCACGAGGGCAGCTTGAAGAGATAGACACCGCGCCAGACGAACCACGCCCAGAAACCCGAGAGCTTGAAGCCGAACATTTCCGCGACCGCGCAATGTCCGCCGATGGAGCAGAGTTGGCCGAGCACCTTGAAGGAAAAGGGGCGGGTGGCTTCGCCGCGCAAGGTGCGCATGATATTTTCCGCGCATTGCCGGCCTTGGCGCTCGGCGAATTGTCCGGTGGGCGGCGAGGGTTGGCCGTCGTGCGCGTTGATAGTGCTGGCGCAGTCGCCCACGGCCCAGACGTTTGCGCTGCCTTTGAGTCGCAGGTCGGGCTCGGTGAGGACCCGGCCTTTCTCTTTTGGGGTATCGAGGCGGACGAGAATCGGCGCGGTGGTGCTGCCGATGGTGCAGACGATGGTGCCGCCGGAAACGAAGCCATCGGGCAGGCCCACGCCTTCGCTGGTGGCGAGCAGGACGCGCGCGTTGAGTTTGATGGTGATGCCGGCTTCTTCCATCTTCGCGCGGGCGAATTCGCGAAGGGGCGGACTGATTTCCGGCAGGAGTTGGTCGCGGGAATGGATGAGTGTGACGGAGATATCCTCTTCGCGGATGTTGGCGAAAAAACGCAAGCTGCCACGGACGAGATCGTTGATTTCACCGGCGGATTCGACGCCGCTGTAGCCTCCACCGACTACGATGAAGGAAAGAAACCAGCGGCGCCGGACAGGATCGTCGCAGACCTCCGCTTTTTCCAATTGCTGGAGCACTTGGGTGCGCAGCACGGCGGCGTCGCCGACGGTCTTGAGGGGGAATGCGTGGTCGGCCATGCCCGGGACGACGTTGAGATTGGAAACATTGCCGCACGCGATGACGAGGTGGTCGTAGCTGAGCCGGCGAGGTTGGCTGTCGTAACCCTCGAATTCGATTTCGTGGCGCGCGAGGTCAATTTGGCGGACATTTTCGGTACGGCAAACCACGCCCGGCAGCAGTTGGCGCAGCGGCACGATCACATCCATGAGGTTGAGGGAGGAACCGACGGCATCCGCGAGCAACGGACTGAACACGAGATGATTTTCCCGGTTGAAAAGGATGATCTCCGCGTCGTGGGACCGGAGGTTTTTGTGGAGGGTCTGCGCGCATTTCACCCCGCCGAACCCTCCGCCGATGATGACGATGCGTTTTTTAGCCATGGGGTCGTATGTAGGCGGGAGGTTGGTCAGGACCGGGTTGAAAAGCAATGCGGCGGTGGGGCAAAAAAAGAACAAGGAATTTCCGTTGACCGCTTGCGAGGGAATACCCTTTATTCGGCCTCTTTCGCATTAACGGAGAGGTGGCAGAGTGGTCGAATGCGCGTGCTTGGAAAGCACGTGAACTCGCAAGGGTTCCGGGGGTTCGAATCCCTCCCTCTCCGCCATTTTCCACCGGAAAATGGCGGGCACCGTGTAAGCGGTGCGGCAGAAGCGAAGCGGATGCGAGGGATGATAAGGGCAAATCGGCGTTGCGTCGAATTGGGGCGAAGCCCCGAACAAAGTGAGTCAATCCCTCTCTCTCCGCATCCTTCATCGTCACCGACTTCACTGCGGGTCGATTATCGTTCGTGTTTGGAGGTGCTAACGGTCGGGGGGGGAATCCGGAACCGATTGTCGGCCTTGTCGCCCGGCTAATCTGCTTTTCGACTGAGCTGCCTTGTTGCTCCCGGGAGCAAAGCGTAGCAGCCTGAAGAAATCCGGCTCGTTGAAAACGCCTCCGCAGGCTCATGGGCATTGCAAAGACCATGTTATAATACCAGAAACCGAGAATATGAAAACCAAGGATCTTGAGTTCAACGCCAACGATCTCGTCGGTAGCGTTGAGGCTTTCACTCATCACCTCACGGAAAAACAGAAGCTCACCTTGCGAACGGCGACTATGCAATTGCCGGCACGAGTAAAACAGCCGATGACTTCTCAGGTGCAATCAATCCGCAAGAAACTCAACGTCCACCGGACGGCTTTCACCGCTGCAAGTTCGAGGCATGATTGACGCATTCCTAACTTCGTTTGATCCCTCTGCCCTACCGGGAAGCAGCGTTGATCAATTGGGCTTTGAGCGCGGGTATCTGTTTTTGGCGGACAAGATTCTGCCGGGGATGACCAACGTTGCGTCGAAACCACGGTATTTCGCACTTCTTTGCGCAGGTATCTCTCTTGATCAGGAGGATCATAGTCGGTCACCACAGCAAACGTTTCTAAGCCGCCGAGAAACCATCTTGAGACTCGAACGCTTTTGGGCTCTCGCCAATGTGCTCGCACATGGTCCCGAGGGAGCGGGTAGTGTCCGCGGAGTTAGCTACGCGCGGGAGATCGTTGACCACCTGGAGAAATCCGGAGCGACCAAAACCGATGCCCGCTACAAACTTCTCACGCGGCAAACTCAATACGGGGGGATCGGCATGTATGGCGTTGTCGCTGACGGCATGCGATTCATCAACCGCGAGTCCCTCTCTCTGACTCCCGATCTTGGAGAGCCCATGGCAGAAGCCTTTCTCACAGAAACGGGCTTACCTGCTTCGCTCCAGAAAGCCGTGCGCGAAGATGGCGAAGTTGGTATTTCCACTCTCCGAGAGTGGGGCAAGAGAGCCCACATAGACGGTTCGGTAGGGACGAATGAGGGGCTGCGTATAGGACAGGCACTTTTTTCTCATCCAGTGCGCTGCCGAATGGCCGCACTACTTCGTCGCCATCGCCCAAAAGAGGGCACGGATGAGTTGGTTCGTATCAGCCGCATTGCAGCAACTCTGAAAAAGGGACAGGCTGACTTCGATCTTGGCGAGGCAATGCAGTGCATCGTCGCTTACGAGAACTGTTTCAAGTTGGTTTCGCTGGCGTTCGAACGGATGCTTTGGATCTGTAAAAAGCATGCCGCTGCCTCCATTACGGTAGCGTTACTTGCCGACGACCCGGTGATCGAATTCGTCGTCAAGAAGCTACCCGCAGCCGCTGAGCGATTCGCTAATACACTTGGAGAGCCGACGACTGACGAGTTTCGCCGTGACCTGCATCGGCTCGATGAAGTAAAACGGTTCCTTCTGTCGGCGGCTGAATCGGCCTCGAGCACCAAATCATTTCTTCTTAGTATTGTTAATCGTCACTCTGATGTTCAGGGCGACAAATTTGACCGAGGTCGAAAAAAGATGCCCTGGTTGGAAATGACCGGCGAAAAAATCACCCTCACGATAACGAAAGTGGGAGGGTTGCGCTTTGAGGCGACTGCACCCGAAGACATCGTGGCTCATCCTTATCGGCTCGGTGCTGCCGACGCAATGATTAGAGCCGCAGACTGCGAATCGACATGAGCAGCGCCGAGGACATCACCGAACGGAAACTAATCGATCGCCTGGCACCGGATGATCTCTGGGGTCTCATGCATGGTCTCCTCGCGACCACTTTCGATTTGCAGCCTGAATTTCTCGAAATGGATTTTCTTCCTTCGCTCTTCCGCCTTGGAGCTTGGGATGATCGTAGTTGGGCAACACGAATTGGGTTGGAACGTAAGTTGGCTGAGCTTGAGGCGGCCGTAGTGATTATGGAAGCCCGCCGCTATAACGTCCGACCTCGCTCGCTCAGGTTGCAATTAATTCCTGCCAACAGTCCTCACGGCACTTCCCTGCACGCCAAAGTTACCCTTATTGTATTTGATCAGGCAGTTCGTCTTATCGTCGGAAGTGCAAACCTGACCGAGCCTGGTTATCGGAAGAACAGGGAGGCCGTCGCGGTGATCACGGCGACAGAGAAAAACCCAGCAGAGACCGCTGTCGTGCGCGACGCACTTACTGGCATGGAGGCGATGCTTGCCGATTGGCTAACCCCTGACGCAAACAGGATCATCAGCCGCGCCAAGGAAATCATCGCTCCCTGGGGCAGCGGCCAACTCAAACCAGACAATCATTTCCAATGGAGCGGCAAAACAACAACCTTATGGCGTGCATTTCTGAGCAACTGGCCAAGCTCAGAGCCCGTCCGAAAGCTCACCATTGCTTCCCCATTTTGGTCGGAAGATGCCGGCACTACGGTTCGCGCATTTCTCGCTGAATTGAAAAGCCGGAACTTACTCCACGCCGACATTGAAGTTCTCCTACTCACCGAGGCGTTCGTTGACACGAAGAAACAGTATCGACCGGTCTTGCCATTATCTTACGCAGCTTTCGATTGGAAGGGCCTCGGGGTAAAAGTCTCGGCTCAAGCCGTGAGTGGGGAGGTTCTTCCTGAAGAATTAGGAGGTATGGAAGGCTTCACTGGAACGAGACCATTGCACGCAAAAATTGTCGTGATGGAGGGAGCAAAAACCGGTCTCGCGTATTTGGGCTCCGCTAATTTTACGGCTCACGGATGGGGGTTTCTCAAACGCGAAACCGCCGCAAATATCGAAGCGGGTGTATTGCTCCGGCGCCGCGCAGGCAGCAAGGCATTGCAGAGCATGCTTCCACCCCTGATCGGACTACCGGTCCTGCTTGGCGCAGCAAAACCTACTGACTTAAGTCCGCCAGAATCCAGTCCCGACGATCCACCGTGGCCTTTTTTTATCAAAGAGGTCGCCCTATCCACTGCGGCTTCCGGGGATGCGCTTCAGCTTAACATCTCCGTGCAGCCAGAAAGCCATCTTCTCAAATGGTCGGCAGTCTTACTTGGACCGGAAACAATCGATATTCCAGTGCTGGTCTCTGACGAAGAAGCGAATAATCCGATCCGAACAAACTACCAGGTGCCACTGCCACCCGACGTGCTAAATCGGATCTTGTTGGATCAAGAGGTCACCATTCGTTGGTCAGAGTGTCTGGCAGGCCGCCGCGTGCCGGTAAACGTTGATTCTGCTGCGCGCCTCTGTGTGCCTATTTCACCAAGCAGCCCACGCATAGAGGAGGGTAGTTTGCTGTCATATTATCAAGGGCAGATCGCTTGGGACGATTTGTTTCCCGTCCCGATCGCAATGTCGCTTGCTCGGCACGCGTCGTTGGCAGCTCCGGAATCCGGGGTCGATAAATCAAAGATTCAATCGTACCAAATCCGTGATTTCGTTGAAGCCTTATCTGGCATTCGCGGTGATTTGAAGGCAGCCAGTCAGGCCGAGCCCTCCATGCGTCTGGCCCTTCTCGGGCCGGTGAGCCCGGTAGCTTTGGCAAAAACTGTGAGGGAAGCCGTTGAGTCGGGACGCCGAACCGCTACTGCGGCTGGGTTTCAACTCGTTGAAATTCTCGCCTGCCTCAAATCCGTAAGGGGGCTAAAGGTACCCCGAAAATTGACGCAAACGTGGATGGCTCATCTCGATCAGGCCCACGCCCAGGTGGCGGAAGTACTCACCCAGCTGGAGACGAAATTCCCTCAAGAGTTCACTTCAAACGGATCGTTCGCTCGCTATCGCAAAACTATACTGACGAATCGAAAAAAACACGTTGTCGCATGATAAACTGTTCTAATCATTTCGACCTCGGACGGGACAAAAATCTTATTAAGGACGTGCGTGATGGTATCCGCCAGACTGAGACCGTCGAAAATCTACTTCAAAGATTTTTCCATCCCAATGCGACACGACGCGTTGAAATTCAAATTCTCGCAGACGAAGTAGGTATGGGGAAGACGTTCGTTGCTCTCGGAGCAGCGTATTCTGTTCTCTCCCATTTAAAGCAATTGAAAATCGAGCCGGACCTGGATGGATGCTACAAACGCGTCCTAGTCCTCACGCCGAACAACCACGCCCTGTTCAAGAAATGGGGCCGGGAAGTCTTGGAATTTACGAAACGCTGCGTCGCTCCTGAGCATCAAGACGGCGAACTAAACTTCGCCCCTCAGCTGATCGAGCGCATCGATGACCTCGCCGTCGCCCTGAGAAAAGGCGGACGGCAGCCCCAAGTCCTTATTGGCCGCGTGGGATTATTCGGCCGAGACAAATTGATCGACTGCGAATTGAAACGCCGATTTCTCCTTGGGACCCTGTTCCGATTCTGGGGTGTGCGATTCAATTACGAGTTGCGTGAACGCCTTCTGAAAGGCGCTCCGGACTCCTGGCCCCATCGCGCTGACCATCTTACCGACCTCACGGAAGACGAGGATGGCCGACTGCCTTTTACGGAAGATGAGCTTCTCCGTATACTCTCAACTTTCAATCAAGATGATCAGCGTGAAACCGAAGCTCTCTTAGAAATATGCCGTGAACTCGCGGTACCGTTTTTTCGCGACCGCAATGAGGCCTTCCGAAAAGTAGAGTCGAAATTAACCGGCCTCTATCGACTGGCCGCTATCCGCTCCATTAAACAGGACTTCCCTTTACTTATCGTTGACGAGGCTCACCACTGGAAGAATGGGCCGGAAGCAGGTACCAATGGGTTCGGTGATTTTGCAAAATTTATCGCTCCTCACATTCGGCGGACACTTCTACTGACCGCGACTCCGTTTCAACTCCGGCCTGACGAGATGCTGGAGATCATGAAGGTTTCCGAAACGATGCAACCCTGTCCGACCAAGTCGGACTCTCAGAACCGGGTGGATCATCTGAATAATTTTCGGGAGCAGAATCTGCGACCCGCGCTGCAATTAGCCGAACAACAAAGCCGTAATTTTAGTCGCGCCTGGTCTAGGCTTCCTGCAAAAATAACAACAGTTGAGCTTGCTGCCGCATGGAACGAGCCACGACTCGTTAACCTGCGCGACCGGCTCATCGTTCCTGCCGGGCATTCTGGCCCATCGTCGTCCAACCAGAACAACCTCCGTAAAATGATCGACGAAGTCATCGCTGGGTGCGATCCCGATATGCGCCAATTCCTTCGGGAGGCACTTTCGCTTTTCGCCACCAATGCCGATCTTTCTTGTGAGCTTGGGAAGGTCGTCATTCGGCACCGGCGCCACACCGAGCACCGCAGCTTCCGGGTCGGGGTTGAATATCAGCTGGAGAAAAACAACTCTGTCGACCGGCCAGACCGCCACCTCCTCCACGCCGCACCGGGACTCGATATTCGTGGCGAGGCCGAGCTTCCCCAGTTTTTGCTTATGCGGTGCGTTTCCGAGATGAAAAAAGGTAAAGGTCGATCCTCGTTGGGTAGTGATCTCACCGGATGTTACTCGACATTGTTGGGGAGCGCGCAGGGCCGTTCTGTGCAAAACAATCTGAAAGATCCGGAAGAGGGTGCGGTCTACCTCGACCTCCTGATGGGCATGGTTGGGGAGAAGCAGGACCCCAAACATCCCAAGCTGGCTCAGGTGGTCACCGAGGTGATTGATCTTTGGCGGGCAGGGCAAAAAGTCTTAATTTTCTGCGTTCGTGTAAACACGGCTGAGCGCCTGCGCACCATCATTTCCGAGCGCATTGGGGAAGAACTCAACCACCGCCGGAAGAAATGTCTGGGCGGTGAAGAAAAACTTAAGTCGCTTCGTTCACGCCTTACTGGCCGCGACCGTGATCTCGTAGGACTTGGCCTTGATCGCTTCCTATGGTCCCTCGCATGGAGCGCTCGAGAGGTAGCTGGTCTCAATCCGGCGGAATTCGTGCTCACAGACGCCGAACTCAACGACCTTGCGCGCCTTTCATTGCTGTTTGAAGTCGATCTGGACGGAGATCGGATAGATCGGGTTTTCTTGAACCGAGCAACCGAGCATCTTCTAGCCCAGCGAATCTTGAGAGAAAATTCCTGCTCCGCGCATCTCCGGCCGCTCTTACAGCACCTCGCCGAGTTGAGCTGGATTGCTAGTCCCTACGGCCTAAATCAACCAGAGACCGACGAACAGCACGGCGAGGAAACCGCTTCATTTGATGAACGCGGTTGCCACACCAAATACGAAATTCCGCTAGAATTTGAACCCACGATAGAGGACGTAGAAGAACTTACCACCCGACTGGTTGCGACCCGTCAGCTTGCACGTACTAGAAAGCAAATTCCTATTTTGGACGGCTACGGCGTTGGCCCGAGCCTGTGGTTTGGGGCCGATCCGCTCCATTGCTGGACTGTGCCAACGACGAAAATGGGTGCAGTGCTCAAAAAAAATCACGAGCAACTCTGGAAGTTGCGGCACTCCGACGAGGAGGCACGTCAAACGGTTGGTGAAGGAGCGTTCGATTTTTACACCCGTGCGTTGGTGCTACAGGCGCTGCGAAGAGCGCTACTCCGGGAATCTGTTTTGCTTCGGCTGTTGCCAGAGCGAGATGATCTTGAGGAAGCCGGTTGGGGCGAACTGCTCACTCGATCATTCTTCGAGGATTTACCCGGGCAGAGAGAAAGTATGGCAGACCGGATTTTGGTTTTCCTCGAAGACCTGTGTGCCGCCAGCGGCGACATCAGAAAACCGGAAACAACTCGTGGGACTTTTTACCAAGCAACTCGGCTGAGAGATCAACAATTTGTCGCACTGGTAAAGGGGGGAGGATCAAACGAAACCCGCGAGAGAATTTTTGGTGGTTTCAATAGTCCGCTACTCCCAGAGATATTGATATGCACCGCTGTTGGGCAAGAGGGCATCGATCTTCACCGGCATTGCCGACACGTAGTCCACTACGACCTGCCTTGGAACCCTGCCGTGCTAGAACAACGCACCGGACGGGCTGATCGTATTGGAAGCAAGACTTTCCGAGAGCGAGAAGTCGCAGGGACTGGCAAAGATGTCGTGCTCGACATCGGCGTTCCTTTTTTGGCCGGAACTTATGACGAACGCACTTTCGAAGAACTGCGGCTCCGCGCGCAAACTTTCGAGGTTCTCACCGGTGGAGATTTCACCGCAGACCACGTCGATACCGATGAGGTAACCCCCATTTCTGCCATTAGCCACGGGACAGTTGGGCTCGTTACGTTGCCAGAAAATTTGGTTGCCGATTTGCGAGTCAAACTGGAGGTATTTAGACCCGATTAAACGCCCATCGAGGGGCGTCCGAGATTAGCTGATCTTTGAAAGTCCATCTTTGTCTTCAGGCCTTATTCCTTGGAAAAACTACTACGCATGCGCTCCGAGATCGTCACCAGATTGACCTCGAAAGGAGTCCAAAGTGACTATCGAACAAGTCTGGTCGTCTCGGACTTTATCACGCCGAATTTGGCGAAGCTACGAACGAAGTGTTTCAATCCGTCCCTCGGGTTCGGATCGGCCGGTTCCTGTTTCGGTTTTCACCGCCGCCGCAGCACCCGGATCCGATGTGCTTCGCTGTCGCCGATGAAAATTGATCCGTCTTTATCCACGAAGACGCCGTGCAGGCGGTTCATGGCGCATTGCAGGGGATCGCCGTCGGGGCCGTCGCCTTTCGTGCCGGTGCCGGGAATCAGTTCGATGCGGCCGGTGGCGACGTCGATCATCCGCACGGTGTGGCTTTCGGTGTCGGCGAGCCAGACGTTGCCGGCGGAGTCGAGGGCGATGCCTTTCGGGTCGCTCAACTTCGCTTCCTTCGCCGGGCCGCCGTCGCCGGTGTAACTTTTCTCGCCGGTGCCGGCGACGGTGCTCATCGTGCCATCGGCAGCGATGCGGCGGATGCGATGGCCCGCATGCTCGCAAAACTAAATCGCCCCATCCGGTCCGCGCACGATGCCGTAGGGATCGTCGATCTGGGCGGCGAGGGCGGGGCCGCCGTCACCGGTGGAACCTGGAATGCCAGTGCCGGCGAACGTTTCGATGGTCCATTCAGTGGCGAATGTTTTCGTCATGGTGAGGATGAGAAGGAAAGCGTAAGCAAGAACGATGCAGTCCAGAGTCCAGAGTCCAGAGTCGAGAGTCGAGAGCTGAGAGCCCGATCCTCAGAGCTGGTTTGCGTAAGGTTGTGACGTAAAACTGTATTCACTGTATGGCCTGGCTCTAGTCTCTCGACTCTCAGCTCTGGACTGCATCGTTCCGGGTAAGCAAGACGCGTGAAGAGGCCTAATTGTAAGATAAACCTCGAGTTCGAGTAAACGCATGTTTGGGGATCGGTCTAGCCGGTCGGGCTAAAAACACGGGCGCATCCGCCAGTCCGACATATTTTATTTGCTGCTCCGGGGGCGAAGGTTTGGCTGGGAGTTCAGCAAGCCAGTCTGCGCCATTTCCTTTTCATGAAATATCTCCGTCGACTACTCATTCTCTCGATCTCTTCAACCATGGCTACGTTTCTTCCGGCCACTTCGGCCACTTTTTCTGATTTTCAAGCCGCCGCCCGGCGGCAAAACGCCGTGCTCGATTTGCCGCGCTATCCGCTCACGCCGGAGTCGGCGACGGACGCGGCAGCGAATGCGCTGAAGCTGGCGGA
>Ga0105049_10000398_pt1 | contig 47074 bp, 43 predicted proteins | sample MAT06_FD_78087 | JGI IMG/M metagenome (GOLD analysis project Ga0105049, IMG submission 78087) | Freshwater microbial communities from Lake Fryxell liftoff mats and glacier meltwater in Antarctica - MAT-06 | ecosystem: Environmental > Aquatic > Freshwater > Ice > Liftoff microbial mat | place...
CAAACTCGCCCTCAATCTCCTCAGAAAAGCCCGCCCAAACCTCCCCATAAGCCGAAAACGCAAACGCGCCGGATGGTCCGACGACTTCGCAAAGTCGATCATCGGCCAAATGCGATAGCCCTGCCCAAGAAACCGCGTGCCCTTGACGCGGCGCGGCCAAACCCACAATCTGGCCCCGACAACAAGGGAGAGACGGGAATGCATGTTCTGGTGATCGGTGCCGGCGGGATGCTGGGGGTCAAGCTGGTGAAACGGCTCGCCCGCGACGGCATTCCGGGGCAGCCGGCAGTCACACGGCTGACGCGGTTCGATTTCGTGCCATCCCCGGACGTTTCCGCGTCTTTTCCAGTGGATACGCTGGCGGGCGATCTGTCTGCCCCCGGCAAGGCGGCGGAACTGATTGCCAAACGGCCCGATCTGATCGTGCATCTGGCCGCCATCGTATCGGGTGAGGCGGAAAAGGATTTTGACAAGGGCTACCGGATCAATCTGGCGGCGACGCAGAACCTGCTGGAGGCGATCCGGGGGCAAATCGGCTACAAGCCGAAATTCATCTTTACCTCGTCCATCGCGGTGTTTGGTGCCCCCTTCCCCGATGCGATTGCCGACGATTTCTTCACCACGCCGCTGACCAGCTATGGCACCCAAAAGGCCATCGCCGAATTGCTGATCAGCGACTATTCGCGGCGCGGCTTTCTGGATGGGATGTCGCTCCGGATGCCCACGGTGTGCGTGCGGCCCGGCAAGCCCAATCTGGCGGCCTCGGGGTTCTTTTCCAACATCATCCGCGAGCCTTTGAACGGCCTGCCTGCCGTGCTGCCGGTGCCGGATTCGGTGCGGCACTGGCATGCCTCGCCGCGTGCGGCCACCGGGTTTCTGGTGCAGGCCGCGGCAATGGACCTGTCGGTGCTGGGCAATCGCCGCACCCTGACGATGCCGGGCCTGTCGTGCACCGTTGCAGAGCAGATCGAGGCGTTGCGGCGGGTGGCGGGCAATGATGTGGTGGCGCTGATCCGCCGCGAGCCGGATGAGACGATCATGAAGATCGTTGCGGGCTGGCCGCGCAACTTCGCGCCAGAGCGGGCGCTGGCGCTGGGTTTCCGATCGGAAGCGACGTTTGATGACATCATCACGGCGCATATCGAGGATGAACTGACCCTGCCAGCTTCGTGATCTGATCTGTCAATATCCCCTGAGCCGCGCCAGCGTATCGCGCACCGTGGCGGCACGGTCGGCATTGGGCGGGTGGGTGCCCAGAAAGCTGTCGCCCGGGTCGGGCAGCCGGTCAAAGAACAGCGCGCCGCGCGCCGGATCAAACCCGGCGTCATAGGCAATCTCGGTGCCCAGTTGGTCAGCCTCCAGCTCGAATTCCTGCGAATAGCGCCGCGCGCCGACTGTCGCACCGATCTGTTGCGCCTGGGTGATCGCGCCGTCGCTGCCGCCGCCCAGTGACGCCAGCGTGCCAAGGATCAGCGCCCCGGTCATCGCCGATTCTTGGGTGCGTTGCAGATGGCCAAGGATATGATGCCCGGCCTCGTGCCCCATGATGAAAGCCAGTTCATCCTGATTTTGTGCCTCGGCGATCAGCGGCAGGGTAAAGGCGATGATCGGCCGCCCACTGCGGTCCTGGGTCTGAAAGGCATTGGCCGGTTCGCCCGGGCGATCATCGACCACGATCAGAAAGTCGCAGTTCAACTGCGGGCTGCGCAACCAGCATTCCCGCTCCACCACCGGTTCCATCCGTGACACCACGTCAACAAAGTTGCGCGCCGCCGTTGCCCCGTTGACCGGCCCTGCCCCGATTTGTGCCAAAGGCACCGGGCCGGGCAGCGGTTGGGGTGTGAGGACCAGCCCGGAGCAGCCGCCAAGCAGGGTCAAGAGGGCGGCAAGGCTGGCTATGCGGCGTGGCATCGTTTCTCCTGCGGCAACAATCACCCAAGATTAGCAGAGTGGTTGGGGCGGGAAAGCCCTGCTCACGGCACTGTGCTGAACACTGTTGCATTTGGCCGTGACGGACGCAAAAGTAAGGTCATGTCGGATCGCCTCGCCAGGATGTCCAGCCCCCTAGCACGCAGCCTCGTCGCTTCCGGCGGCTTCGGGCTGATTGCTTTCTGGGCATCGGAAAACCTGTTCTGGGCAGCGCCGACGGCCCAGACCACTGTGCCGGATCTGGCGCTGACAGCGCTGGCCTACAGCATCGCAGTGGCAGCGGCCCTGGGCGGGGTGATCTGGTCCGGCCTTGGCGGTTGGCGGGCGCTGTTTCTGGGCGGGGCCATTCTGGGGTGGCTGTCCGAAGGGGTGCTGGTCAGCACCGCCTATGATGCCTTTCCGTTCCAGATGGTCTGGACGCCGCTGGCATGGCACGCGCTGATCACCGGTCTGGCCGTGGGTGGCATTTGCCGCGCCGGTCCGCGCTGGTCCCTTTGGCGCCATTTGGCGGCGCTTGTGGCGCTTGGCCTCTTTTGCGGATCATTTGCCCAGTTCTGGCCGTTGGAGCGGGGGGCAATGCCCGGGTTCGCGGCGGTTGCCGCCTATCTGGTCGGGGTCGGTCTGGTGGTACCTGCCGCCAACATTGTGCTCGACCGGATCGATCTGCCCGCCGTGGTCACATGGGCCTACAAGGTCGCATGGGTCCTGGCCCTGCTGCTGTGGGTGTTGCAAGGGCTCTTTGCCCCTTCGGTGGTGCGTCTGGCCGTACCGGCGGCGATTGCGATAACAGTCTGGACCATGCGGCGGCTGGCAGACGCCGACCCGCAGCACAGCCCGGCAAAGTTGCCCCCTGCCCCGCTCTGGCGTCATGCCTTGTTCCTGACGGCGCCGCTTCTCACCGCGATCATCGCCAAGATCGGATGGACCGGGATCGGCGGCATCGAGGTCTGGCCCTTTGCCCTGATGCTTTCGGCAGGTGGCGGTGGTCTGTGGCTGTGGCTGGTGGGGCGGGCCGTCTGGCTATGGGCGGGGCGCAGTCGCGTGCCCGGTATCTGAACCGGCAAAAACAGTGGCTTTACCCGGTCGCAGCCACCTGCAACAAAGCGCCAACGGCAACGGTCAGGGGCCTCCATGTTCACCATCGAGCACGAGTTTGACGCAACCGTGATCACTCTGGTCGACGAGGGCGGGCCGCATCTGCAGGAAGATGTGGTGGTGCAATCGTTTGACGATTGCGTTGTGGTGGAGCAGTTCGACCCAAGGGCCGATGCCGTGCTGCGGCTGACATTGTCGATGGCGCAGGTGCGCGATCTGGCAGCGGCGCTGAACCTGCCCGAAGGGATTTATCGGCTGAAACCGGCGGGGCGGAAATAGCGCTACAGCACCCGGAACAGCTTGTTGCGCGATGTGGCACCCCGCACCAGTTCCAGCCGCGATCTCGGCAGACCCAACGCCTTGGCCAGCAGGGCGACGGCGGCGGCAGTGGCTTTGCCATCCTCTGGCACCGTTGTCACCAGCACCCGGATCAGCCCTTCGGCCTCTGTCACCTGATTGTGCGCGGCTTTGGGGGTTACCCTAACTGCAAGAAGCGTTCCGACTTTGGCCAGATGGGCAAGGGGCAGGGCGGATTTCAAAGGCGGGTCCATTGGCTGCAACCGGGCAAGACGGATTGCCGGTCCTGTCATCTGCGGTTGTGGCGGCGCAATCAAGCCCGGATTGCCAAGGTACCGGCGCGCAACAGCCGGTCCACATCTGAACGGAGTGTGGCAAGATCGAACGGCTTGAGGATCAGCCCGTTGGCACCCACGGCCCGGGCCGTTGCGGCATCGGCCGGATCGCCTCGGGCAGTCATCATCAGGACCGGCATCCCGGCCAGCGCAGGATTGCGGCGCAGGTCGGCACAGAGGTCGAACCCACACATGTCCGGCAGCATCACATCCAGCAGCACCAGATCGGGGCAGAGCAGGGCAATGGCATCCTGTGCCGCGGCCCCGGTGGCGGCCAGTCTGGCCGCGTGCCCGCCGCGGGTCAGCACATGGGCAATGGCGATGGCGATGTTTTCCTGGTCTTCGACCACCAGAACCTGTTTGGGCAAGGTCTTTGGCATGGTCTTGACCGCATGTCCTGCAAGGGTTGCGAACGAAGGAGGTTGCGAACGAAGGGGATTGCGAACGAAGGGGGGGCAACCAGCGGGCTACGCAAAAGGGGGGCTGCCCCCGGCGCAAGGACCGGGGGCAGCGGGTTCATAAGCGCCGGATGCTGTCGCCTTCAAAGATGTCCTTGTGGTGGGTTTGCGGCACGAACAGCACCCCGACAACCACCGTGACCAGCGCCACGATGATCGCATACCACAGACCGGCATAGATGTTGCCGCTTTGAGCCGAGATCGCGAATGCGGTGGCGGGAAGCAGACCGCCGAACCAGCCGTTGCCGATGTGATAAGGCAGGCTCATGCCGGAATAGCGGATCCGGGTCGGGAACAGTTCGACCAGTGCCGCCGCCATCGGGCCATAGACCATCGTCACCAGCAGAATCAGATAGGTCAGGGCCAGCACCAGCTTGAACGGCTGTGCCCGGAAGACATCGGTCACGTTCGCGACCTTCACGACCGAGGTGTTGTCTTTGGCCACCAACGGATAGCCCGCAGTGCTCAAGGCACCGTTCACCGCCTTTTCAAAGGCGCCTTTGGCCCCTTTGGTGGCATCGAGCGCTGCCTGCGCGGCGTCGGTCGCTGCCTGATCGGTGCCGGTCTTGGCGGTTTCCAGTGCCACAGTGGCTTCCGCTACCGCCGCTGCGTTCAGCTTGCTGTCATAGGACGGGATCACGGTGTCGCCGATCTGAACCGTTGCCGCTGTGCCCGCCGCAGCATCGGTCGAAGAATAGTTGACTGAGGCCCGGGCCAGCAACGCCTTGGCGATATCGCAGGACGAGGTGAATTTGACCGTTCCGGTCGGGTTGAACTGGAACGAGCAATCCTCGGGATCGGCTGTCACCGTCACCACGGTCTGGTGCGCCGCCGCCAGCATCGGGTTGGCGGTGGTGGTGATGTATTTGAACACCGGAAAATAAGTCAGCGCCGCGATCAGGCAACCGGCCAGAATGATCGGTTTGCGGCCGATCCGGTCTGACAGGGCACCAAAGAACACGAAGAAACCGGTGCCAAGGATCAGCGACCACGCCACCAGCACGTTGGCGGTAAAACTGTCGACCTTGACGACGTTCTGGATGAAGAACAGTGCATAGAACTGCCCCGAGTACCACACAACCGCCTGCCCCGCCGTCAGACCAAACAGGGCGATGATGGCGAACTTGGCGTTTTTCCACTGGCCAAAGGCTTCGCGCAGCGGTGCCTTCGATTGGGTGCCTTCTTCGCGGATCTTCTTGAAGGCCGGGCTTTCTTCCATCGTCAGGCGGATATAGAGCGAAATCGCCAAGAGGAATATCGAGACGAGGAAAGGGATGCGCCAGCCCCAGGCGGCAAAGGCTTTTATCATCACCGGGTTGCCATCGGCACCCAGCACCGCCTCACCGTTCAGCACCTGCGCCACGTCAGGAAAGTTGGTGTTGACGTAGCTGGTGACGGCCAGAATGACGATCAGCGACAACAACAGACCCAGCGTTGCCGTGGTCTGAATCCAGCTGGTATAGAAGCCGCGGCGGCCATGCGGCGCATGTTCGGCGACATAGGTCGCAGCCCCGCCATATTCACCGCCCAATGCCAGACCCTGCAACATTCGCAAGGCAATCAGCAGCACCGGCGCCGCGATCCCCCAGGTTTCGTAGTTGGGCAACACGCCAACCAGAAAGGTTGCCCCGCCCATGATCATGATGGTCATCAGAAAGGTGTATTTCCGCCCGATCAGGTCTCCCAGCGATCCGAACACCAGCGCGCCAAATGGCCGCACGATGAAACCGGCGGCAAAGGCCAGCAGGGCAAAGACGTTGCGCGTCGCTTCGGGATAGGCCGAAAAGAATTGCGCCCCGATGATGGCGGCAAGGCTGCCGTACAGGTAAAAGTCATACCATTCAAAGATGGTGCCCGCGGATGAGGCAAGGATCACCTTGCGCTCTTCGCGGGTCATCGGCCGCGAACGGTCGATGACGAGGTTGCCGGGAATTGCAGTCATGTCGTTCCTCCACTGTCGGGTTTTGCGCAAAAGCCTGCCGGTGGCAGGTCGCATTGCGCCCTTCCTTCCCCGGATGCCCGGGGTTCGTGTGCACCGGCCCCTGACCCGGGGCTGGCTATTCGGTTTCGGGCATCAGCCCTTGTTCATCCGGTTGGCGATCAGATCCTCAACCACCGACGGATCAGCCAGCGTCGAGGTATCGCCCATCGCGGCAAAGTCGTTTTCGGCGATCTTGCGCAGGATGCGGCGCATGATCTTGCCAGAGCGGGTTTTCGGCAGGCCGGGGGCCCATTGAATCAGATCGGGCTTGGCAATCGGGCCGATTTCGGTGCGGACCCAGGCCCCCAGAGCGGCGCGGAGCTTTTCGCTGGGTTCAACGCCGTTCATCAGGGTGACATAGGCATAGATCCCCTGCCCCTTGATGTCATGCGGGTAGCCCACCACCGCCGCTTCTGCCACATCGGCATGAGCGACCAGCGCACTTTCCACTTCGGCGGTGCCCATGCGGTGGCCCGAAACGTTGATGACATCGTCGACCCGGCCGGTGATCCAGTAATAGCCATCCGCGTCGCGGCGGCAGCCGTCGCCGGTGAAATAGTAGCCTTTGTATTGCTGGAAATAGGTTTCCTGAAACCGCTGATGATCGCCCCAAAGGGTCCGCATCTGCCCCGGCCAGCTGTCGGCAATCGCCAGCACACCTGACGCGGCAGTCTCGGTGATGAGCCTGCCGGTTTCCGCCTCCAGCAAAACCGGCTGCACACCGTAGAACGGCAGGGTCGCAGAGCCCGGCTTGGCCACTATTGCACCGGGCAGCGACGTAATCATGTGGCCGCCGGTTTCGGTTTGCCACCATGTATCGACAATCGGGCGGGTGCCTTTGCCAACCACATCATTATACCAGTGCCAGGCCTCGGGATTGATCGGCTCCCCCACCGTTCCCAGCAGCTTCAACGAGGACAGGTCGCACCCCTCCACCCATTTCGGGCCCAGACCCATCAGGGACCGGATCGCGGTAGGGGCGGTGTAGAACTGGCTGACGCGATGCTTTTCAATCACTTGCCAGAAGCGGCTGGCATCGGGAAAGGTCGGCACCCCTTCGAACATCAGCGTGGTGGCTCCGTTGGCAAGCGGGCCATAGATGATATAGCTGTGCCCGGTCACCCAACCCACATCGGCGGTGCACCAGAACACATCACCATCATGGTAGTCAAAGGTCAGCTGATGGGTCAGACTGGCAAAAACGATATAGCCGCCGGTGGTATGAACCACACCCTTGGGTTTGCCGGTGGAACCGGAAGTATAAAGGATGAACAGCGGATCCTCCGCTGCCATCGCCACAGGCGGGCAATCGACCGAAGCCACCGCCATTTCGGCCAGCAGATCGACATCACGACCATCGACCCAGGATGTCTGGCCGCCGGTGTGTTTGACGACAAGGCATTTCACCTTGTCCGAGCAATGCAGCAAGGCGGCATCGGTGTTGTTCTTCAGTCCGGTGCGTTTTCCGCCGCGCGGCGCTTCGTCGGCGGTGATGACGATCCTGGCACCACAGTCATTGATCCGGTTGGCCAGTGCATCGGGTGAAAACCCGGCAAAGACGATGGAATGGATTGCACCGATCCGCGCACACGCCAGCATGGCATAGGCAGCTTCGGGGATCATCGGCATGTACATCACGACGCGGTCGCCCTTTTGCACCCCCTGCGCCTTCAGCACATTGGCCATGCGGCAGGTCCGTTCGTGCATCTGGGCATAGGTGATGTGGCGCGCCGGGGTTTTGGGATCGTCGGGTTCCCAGATGATCGCGGTTTGGCTGGCGCGGGTGGCAAGATGGCGGTCGATGCAGTTGGCGGCGATGTTCAGCGTGCCGTCTTCGAACCATTTGATCGACACCTGACCAAAGGTGAAATCGGTATTTTTCACTTTGGTGAAGGGCTTTATCCAATCAATCCGCTGCGCCTGCGCGCCCCAGAAGGCATCAGGATCGGCCACCGAAGCCGCGTAGTTCGCGTGATAGGCCGCTGCATCGGCATGAGCCGAAGCCATGAATGCAGCCGATGGTTCATACCGATCTGCATGCGCCGATGGTGGGTGATCCGACATGTTTTCCTCCCTGCGGTTCAACCGGACAATGCCTCCACATTGCCCCGGCTCGCCATTGCTGACAATGGCCCGCTTGCTCCCTGACGCGATCATAGATGATTGGTAAATAAATGTGTAACTATTTTTATTTAAAGGCTTTTTATGTAAATTATTTAACCAATCTCCAGATCATTCTGTAAATATTTCGTGGTTGACGGAATTATTGCCAATGCTGTTCAATTGCTTGCCTGTCGAGCGGCTTGCCTGCCGCTGCCCTGCGCCGGCCAGTTCCGTCCACGATCCGGCGAACCGGCTGCCGGGGCAGCACAGTCAGGGGTTTCCGCGCCGCGAATCACCCGGCTGCCGTGTGGGCCTCTGCCACCGCTTCACCGATATCGTGGCGGTAGTGCGCCAGCGGCTCGCGCACCCCCTGCGCCAGCAACACGCGGCGCACCTCCGGGTTCGCGGCGGTGATGTAAAGCGTTCCGCCGTGGCGCTTCAGTTTGCGGGCCACCACTTCCATCGCATGGGCCGCAGTGCTGTCAAGAAACGGCACCTCGGCGAAATCCACCACAAAGGCGCGGGGCCGGTCGGCAATCCGGTCGAGCACCGACGAAACGGTCGATGCCGCGCCAAAGAAAAACGCCCCCCGGATGCGGTAAACCAGCACCGGATCATCACGCGATTGCGGTTGGTAGCGCCCGCCGTCATCGGGCCGGTCGTCCTGTGCATAGGCAGCACCATGTTCCACCCGCGCCAGTTCCGACATGCGCTTGATGAACAGCACCCCTCCAAGGGCAAATCCCACGACGATGCCTTCGGTCAGATCGCGGAAAGTGACCAGCAGGAACGTGGCGGCCAGCACCAGCGCATCGCCCGACGATGTGCGGAGCAGCCCCCAGATCTCGGACCGTTCCACCATGTTCCACGATACGATGGCCAGCACGCCCGCCAGCGCCGCCAGCGGGATGTAGCCCGCAAGCGGCGCTGCAATCAGCATGAACAGCAGCACGAACAGGGCATGCAGCATCCCCGAAACCGGCCCATGCGAGCCAGCACGCACATTGGTGGCAGTGCGGGCGATGGTGCCGGTAACACAGATGCCGCCAAACAGCGCCGACCCGATATTGGCCACCCCCTGCGCCACCAGCTCGGCGTTGGACCGGTGCCTGCGCCCCGACATCCCGTCGGCCACCACCGCCGACAGCAGGGATTCGATGGCCCCCAGCAGGGTAAAGCTGATGGCAAATGGCAGCGCTGCCCACAGAGCGGCACCCGATATCGGCGGCAGGCTTGGGATTGGCGGCACCCGGGGCAAGGCACCAAACCGCGAATCTATGGTTTCGACCGGCAAAACAAGCACCGCCGCCGCCACCGAAGCCCCGACAACCGCGATCAGCATCCCCGGCCATGTCGGCCGCCAGCGCCGCAGGATCGCGATCACCAGAATGGTCGCCAGCGCAATGGCCATCGCAGACGGGGTTACGGTGCCGCGCGCCGCCCACAGCACCGGCAGCTTGTCCACCAGCGCCGAAGGCTCGGCTCCGCCCAGTTGCAGGCCGAACAGGTCCTTGATCTGGCTGGAAAAGATGATGACACCAATTCCTGCGGTAAAACCAACCGTCACCGGATAGGGGATGAATTTGATGTAGGTACCAAGGCGGAACCCACCCACCGCCAGCAACATCAGGCCCGACAGCAATGTGGCCAGCAGCAGCCCCTCCACCCCGGTCTGCGCCACACAGGCTGCCACCAGCACAATGAAAGCCCCCGCCGGGCCGCCGACCTGAAACCGGCTGCCACCGAGCAATGACACCAGAAACCCGCCGATGATGGTGGTGAACAGCCCCCGCTCCGGCCCGACGCCGGAAGCAATCGCAATTGCCATGGAAAGCGGCAACGCCACGATTGCGACCGTCAGCCCTGCCAATGCATCGGCCCCAAGGTCTGGCAGGCGGTAGCCTTCGCGCAGAACCGTCACAAGTTTCGGGGTAAACTGCTCGGCAAAATCGGGTTGGTCCGAATTTTGACCCGGCGTCATTTTTGAAGAATGTCCCATTTTTTTCAGACAGCGCGTTGTACCTGTTACTTGTCAAGCCAGCTTGTCGCCAAGCCCGGGGTCGCTGAATGAATTTCTTGCCGGACAACCTCTATCGACCGACCGATGATGCGGTGCGTGGTCTGGCGCATCAGATACTGGCCAATGCGCGGCATGCCGCGTTGGGCACGTTGCATCCGGATTGCCCGCCCGCTTCCCTGGTGCCCGTCGTTATCCGGGTGGCGGTCGCCCCGGCGGGGCGCGGGGCGGTTGTGATGCTTGTTTCGGCGCTGTCGCTGCATTCAAGGGCCATGCGCCGGAATGGCGCGGTTTCGGTTCTGCTGGGAGATGTGACTGCCAAGGGCGATGCCCTGACCCAGCCGCGCCTGACGCTGGTCGGCACTGCCCGGTTTTTCGATGGCGACGCGGCGGACCACGCCCACCTGCGCAAACTCTGGCTCAAACACCAGCCGAAAGCGGCGGTCTATGTGGATTTGCCGGATTTCAGCTTTGTCACCGTCGAGCCGGTGCAGGCTTTCCTGAATGCGGGCTTTGGGCGCGCTTATCTTTTTGAGCAGATTGACCTTACGTAAACAATGGTGCAGTGGCATGTTGGCCTGCGACGACCCTCAAAGGAACCGAACCTGATGCAATTGACAGTGCCCGGGCAAAAGGCCCCCTGGCAAGGTGAAGCGGTTCGCCAGCTTGCCAGGCTGAACAAAGACAGGACGCCGCGCATCATTGCCGCCAGCCTCGGGCTTTTGATGGCGGCATTTTTCATCGACCCGGTAGCGTCGGTCATTATCCTGGTCGGCTACACGGCGTCCGAAGCGCTGGTGCCCTATCTGATGGATGGGTTTGCCGAGAACCCGACCATAAGGCAGCGCAATTTCCACCTGTTCCTGTCATTTCTGGGAACCTGCAGCTACTCGGCCAACGCGATCCTTTTGTGGAACACGGGTGATCCGGCAGTAAGGCTGGCTGCAGTCGCCTTCCTGGGCGGCGGCTTTGTTCATATCGCCACCATCAACACCATTTACCTGCCAATGGCCGGCAGCAAAGCGATTCCGCTACTGGGCGTCACGCTCTATTTCCCTGCAACTTTCATCTGGTCCGAAGGGTGGACTGCGAATACCCTGTTCCTGACCGGAACGATCGCCGTACTGATCGGCTATGTCGGCCAAATGATCCTCGTGCTGCATAGAATTGACGTCAACCTCGACCGCGCCCATCAACAACTGGCACAGACAAGCAGGGAAAAGTCGCATTTTCTGGCAATGATGAGCCACGAAATGCGCACGCCGCTAAACGCGATTCTCGGGGTTTCGCGGCTTCTGAGCTCTAAAAGCGGCGTCATCACCGAGCGGCGGATTTCCAGCCTGGAGCAAGCGGCACTGACGCTTGGCGCAATCATAGATGAAGCCATGTCTGCTGCCGAAGCCGATGGTGCTGCGCCGGTCTTCGCGCCGGTCAATGCCCATTTGCGGCATGGTCTGGCCGTGATCGCCGCGCGGATGCAAACGACAGTCGCACCTCAGGGAATGACGCTGGAACTGAAGCTTGACCCGGCACTGCCAGACGTTGCAACCTATTCACCGTCGATGCTTTCCGGCCTGATCCGTCACCTGATCAGGCCGGCGCTGGATCTGAATGGCGGGACCGGCAGGACCATGGCCCTGGATGTCGGCCATTCCAGCACTCAGATGCCGCCCGAACAGACCCGGCATTTCATGCTTCACCTGCGATTGGCGGTCGAGGGCGTTGCACTGACGGCCGATTCCTATGCAAAAGCCAAGGCGCATCTTCCGTTTCCCTTTGCCGATCAGATCGTCGTCGCGCCCGGTGCCGCATCCGGAGAGGAACCGGCGATGTTGATCCCGATGGGGCGGCCGCCTGAAACCAGCATGACCGGCTCTGCACCGATCCGGGCATTGGTTGTGGATGACATTGCAACCAACCGCTTCATCGTGGCGCATCTGTTGAGATCAGAAAATGTCGAGGTTGCCGAGGCCGCGAGTGGCGCAGAGGCTTTGCAGAAACTGCAAAGTGAACCGTTCGATGTGGTGCTGCTGGATATGTGGATGCCGGGAATGGACGGCGAACAGACCTTTGCGGCCATACGTTCCAGCGGGCACCCTTGGGCGGATATTCCGGTTGTTGCGCTGACAGCCAATGCGCTGAACGGGCAGCGCGCAGACTATCTGGCAAGCGGGCTTTCCGGCTTTGTCGCCAAACCGGTGGACAGCAAGGTGATGATGGCAGAAATCATCCATGCTCTTGGTCGGCGCAGCGCCGGGTCGGCGGCGAACTGAGCAAAGTGAGGCCGAGCCAAGCGAGACTGGGCGAAGCAAGGGCTGGCGGGGCAACCCTGACCGGATTGCCCCGCCCCGTGGCCTGATCGCAGCGCTGGATCAGGTCTGCTTGTCGCACCGCACCGTTACGTGAACCGTGCCGCGTGAGGTGGTGGCCCAGTTCAACTGCACCTGCTGCTGGGTCAGCCCCTGCTCGGTCCTTGCCCATGGCATGTCGCTGCGTACCTCGGATGCCGGGCCGTTGATCTGGCCTTCGGCAACGATGGCCTGCACCGAACGGGCGCGGGCACCAAAGGGCATCCAGGGCGCGGCATCAACGGTCCATGTCGTGGCTGCGGTATTTTGCTGATGCTCGATCATGACCGGGCTGATCGTTGCCTGGTTGATGCCGTTGAAGCTGTTTTCGTGGAAAACGACATTGCGGAACCGGCTGAAATCCAGGGTTGCATAGGTCGTATCCACTGCTTCGACCCGGTCTACCGTGGCGTTGAAGGGGCGAAAGCTGTTGCCCGAAACTGTCAGGCCCTGGATGTAGTGGCCCGGCCCGCGCGGCGTGATGACCAGCCAGCGAAAGAAGCTGCCGACGTTGCTGGCAATGAAGATATTGCCGATGATCGACAGGCCGCCAAACGAATATTCCGAGCTGAAGGATGGCGCTTCGTCATGCTCGTTGGTCCATTCGATGAAGCTGTTGTCAACGTAGTTGTTGGCAATGGTGGTGGCTATATTGGTTGAGGCCAGCACAAGGCCGGCCATGCGCACCCCTGCAGGCTCATCGTCGCCCTGAAACCAGTGATTGCCCAGGATCATGTGGCCCGACCCGTCGACCACAGCCCAGTGGCGGAATTTGACGGCGCGGTTCTCCCGGATCTTGCAGTCATTGGCATTGATGTTGAAGCCGATCGAGGTGCGGTTCGCCACCGGCAGGCCCTGATCGTTTGACAGGAACTGGCACCGGTCGATGAACATGCCCTGGCAGCCGGTACCGGTGGAGGTGATGCCACGGTTCAGCGGGCGATTGATCGCACAGTCGCTGATGCGGAATGTGATCCCGGTCGGTGCCAGCAGAATGGCGCTGGCGTTGCCATTGCACTGAAACTCGATGTCGGCCAGTTCCATCCGGTCAAGCCGGCTGAACCCGCCGAAATCCAGCATGTAGCGAAAGCGGGTAAAGGTGAAAACCTGGGTTCCCACCGCATTGACCAGCGGGCGGCTGAGTGTCAGCGTCGATGCGCCGACGTTCACCGATGTGACGTAGATTTCCCGCCCGACACCCGACCCGGTGACCAGCGCCCCCGGCAGGATGTTGGCGGCATTGGTGACGCCGGTGAGCGACAGGTTTGCTGCAGCAGAATAGGTCGCCTGTGAGGTGACTGTCGCGGCGTTCCAGTTGGTGCTGGCGGTTGCGTTGATCTGGCCATTGCGCAGGGTGCGGCGGTTGGCATAGCTGGAGATGCCGCTGACAACGGCGGCAACATCGACCGGGCGGTCAATATCCAGCCGGCGGCCATTCAGATCGAACGTCACATGGTCAGACCCGTTGAACAGCGCCTGCAACCCCCGCTCGAAGCCGGTCAGATCATTGCCAAAGGCCTTGGCATAGGTATCAAGGTCCAGATTCTGTTCCAGGATCAGGCGTTTGTTGGCTGGCATTGCAACCGTGCCCTCAAAACGGACCGGCGCGGCAAAGGTCACATGATCACCCAGAAAATAGGTGCCTGCCGAAACCAGAACCGTGCGGCCGGCTGCCGCAGCGTCGGCCGCCAGGAAAGCCAGATGATCCGGCGTGGTGCCGTCGCCGACAGCGCCAAAGTCGCGCACATCAACCCAGTCCATCATCACCCGCTGAAAGACCGAGGTGACATCCTCGATCTCGATATCGTCGATGCGCACCGTGCCGCCGGTGGCCCCCAGCAGGTCGATGCCGAAATGGCCCGACAGCGGCACCGTACCCCAGACCATATTGACGCCCGGCCGGTTGCCGGAACCGATGATGGCTTTCAGGGTGACGACCTTGCCATAGGTGTTCAGGGAAACGGTTGGCCCGGTCTGCGGCACCGCCACGTTGGCGTCACTGGCGTTGCCAGCCCAGGCGGCGATGCGGACATCGGGGAAGTTGCCGCTGATCGCCTTGATGCGGACTGTCACCTGCAGATAGCAGCCCGGCACCATCGGGGTCTGGAAATAGGCCCGCAGCTTTTGGGTTGCGGCGGTTTTCAGCAGCTCGATACAGCCGCCGAAATCCTGATCCGCCGGAACCAGCGCCGCGTTGGAAGATCCCTGATAGCTGGGAGAACCAACCGTGCCGTCACCGCTGGACCAGTTGCTCAATCCCGCAGAAAACGGTGGCGGCGTAAAGACCAGCCCGTCGGTAATCGCCTTGTTCATCGCGTGTCACCCTTGTCGCTTTTGCAATAACGCCCTGCGGCTGACCGGGATTCCATGCAAAGGGCAGCGACCATTGGCGGCAGGATGCACCTGACGCTGCCGGACGATTGCTCATGCTGGGGAATGCCGGGCCAACCGCCCTGACGGCTGTAGCGCTAGCAGGAAAGCCTTAACGCCCGCTTAACCATTCCGCGCGTTGCATGGGCGAAAAGGCACGCGGACCCATGTGTTCTGGTGGTTGGGTGACGCAATTGTGCGGGGATGCCCTGTCCGGGAATACTGGCGCAGCGCGTAGTTTTCTGGCAGGCTTGCGCCATGAAAACCGTGACCCTCACCATCGCTCTCCTGCCCCTGACCGGCCTTCTGGCGCTGCCACTCGGCGCTGAAACCGCCATTGGCCTGACCGCCCGGCAGTTCGAGGATTATACCACGGGCAAGGTCCTGACCTATGGCTTCGCCGGTGCCGCTTATGGCATCGAACAATATCTGCCGGGCCGCAAGGTGGTCTGGGCCTTTGTCGGCGGCGAATGCCGCACCGGATCCTGGTACGAGGCTGACAAGCTGATATGCTTTGTCTATGACGACCGCCCCGACGATCCGCAATGCTGGAGCTTTTTTCTGCGCAGCACCGGGTTGCAGGCGCATTTCGCCGGTGATCCGGAAGATCAGGGCCTGATCGAGGTGGAGCAAAGTAGCGGACCGATGCCCTGCGCCGGGCCGGATCTGGGGGTTTGATATCATTGGCAGGGATTGAGGCGAAGGCCGGGGCTCTGCCCCCTGACCGCCCACGGGGCGGGCGTTCTTCGCTGAAATCCCCCACAGGGGGATTTCCGGGCGCTCATCACCCGGGATTTCAGGCCAATGAGAAACTGGAGGAGTGCCGGTCTGTCAGAACAGGCTGCCCTGATCCGGCGCAGGTCTGGTGCCCTTGCGCGGGCCGCGTGGCGACAGCGGCAGGCGACCGTCATGGAACTCCAGCTCCAGCGCAGAAGCCGCTTCGGCTTCGGCGCGCGATTGCATCACATGCCCGTCGCCCCGCACCACCGCATAGCCGCGTTTGAGGGTTTGCTGGTAGCCCAGCGTCTGTCGCAGCCGTTCCGTCGCGTCAAGCCGGGCGCGCCACAGGGCAATTTGCGCGGCAGTGGCGGCGCTGAAACGCTGCGACAGTCTATCCAGATTGCGATGCCGCTGATCCTGATCCCGGGTCAGCATGTCGGGTTGCAACCGGGCGGCAAGGCGCTGGATGTCACGGGATCGCAGGCTGTACGACCGTTCCAGCGCCGGTAAAGCCCGGGCGAACCGTTCCGCCAGCCGCTGCTGTTCGCGCGCAATGAACCGGGTCAGCAGGTCGGCACGGACCAGCGCCGCAAGGCCGCTGAACGCCGCGCGCTTGCGGGCGGCGGCGGTACGGAGCGCTGCGGGCAGCCGGTCAGACCACTGGTCGAACCGCTGGCGCGGGCCGGTCAGCAGCGTCTCGGGCCGTGGCAGCGACCGCGCCAGATCGCGCAACCGCTGGCGGCGCTGCACCGTGGCCTGCGCCACAGCGCGCACCAGCCGGGCCTGGCTCTCAGTCGCCCAAGCCAACAGGTCGATCCGCACCGGCACCGCCATTTCGGCGGCGGCGGTCGGGGTCGGGGCGCGGCGGTCGGCAGCATGGTCGAGCAGGGTGGTGTCGGTTTCATGACCCACGGCGGAGATCAGCGGAATGCGGCTTTCGGCAGCGGCACGCACCACCACCTCTTCGTTGAAGCCCCACAGATCCTCGATCGAGCCGCCGCCGCGCGCGACAATGATCAGATCGGGGCGCGGCACCGGGCCGCCGGGCAGCAGCGCGTTGAAGCCCCGGATGGCCGCCGCCACTTCGGGCGCGCATTTCTCGCCCTGCACCGCCACCGGCCAGATCACCACCCGGCTGGGAAAGCGGTCGCGCAGCCGGTGCAGAATATCGCGGATCACCGCACCCGAAGGCGATGTGACCACCCCGATTACCCCCGGCAGATAGGGGATCGGCTGCTTGCGCCCCTCATCAAACAGCCCTTCGGCGGCCAGCGCGGCGCGGCGCTTTTCCAGCATCAGCATCAACGCACCCATACCGGCCGGGGCAACATCCTCGATGATCAGCTGATATTTCGACTGGCCGGGAAATGTGGTCATCCGCCCGGTCACCACCACCTCGATCCCCTCCTCGGGGCGGATCTTCAGCTTTGACGCCTGGCCTTTCCAGATGATCGCAGCAATCGAGGCGCGGTCATCCTTGAGGTCGAAATAAAGGTGGCCGGAAGCCGGGCGCGACACCCGGCTGACCTCGCCTCGCACCCGCACCAGCCCGAATTCGCCCTCGATCACCCGTTTCACCGCGCCCGCCAATTCGGATACGGTGAATGCCGGGGCATTCTGGCCACCATTCTGGCCAGTTTCGCTGGCGGGGTCTTCAAACAGGTCAGACATGGGTGCGCCTTGTGTCACGTGCCGCGCCACCATAGAACGCGGCGGCATCAGGTGAAAGTGCGGCGGAAGGGAAAGCCATGAACATACTGATCCTTGGCGCCGGCGGGCGGGAACATGCACTGGCCTGGGCGATCCGGCAAAACCCGAAATGCGACCGGCTGGTGGTGGCCCCGGGCAATGCCGGTATTGCCGCCATGGCCGAATGCGCCGATATCGACATTCTGGACGGTGCCGCTGTCGCTGAATTCGTCGGCGAAAATGCGATTGATTTGGTGGTGATCGGCCCCGAAGCGCCGCTGGCAGCCGGGGTTTCCGACCACCTGCGCAGCGCCGGGATCCTGACATTCGGCCCGTCGCAGGCGGCGGCGCAGCTTGAAGCCTCGAAAGCCTTTGCCAAATCGGTGTGCGATGCCTGTGGCGCGCCAACCGCCCGATGGGCCCGGTTTACCGAGCTTGCGCCGGCCCGGGCCCATATCGAAGCCAACGGCGCGCCCATCGTGGTCAAGGCCGATGGGCTGGCGGCGGGCAAGGGCGTGGTGGTGGCAATGACCGTGGCCGAGGCATTGGCCGCCATTGAAGACATGCTGGGGGGTAGTTTCGGTGCTGCCGGTGCCGAGGTGGTGATCGAAGAATTCATGGCGGGTGAGGAAGCCAGCTTTTTCGTGCTGTGCGACGGCACCACGGCTTTGCCCATCGGCACGGCGCAGGATCACAAGCGCGCCTTCGATGGTGACAATGGCCCCAATACCGGCGGCATGGGGGCCTATTCCCCCGCCCCGGTTCTGACGGATGGGATTGTGGCGCAGGTGATGGCTGAGATAATCCACCCGACGCTCGCGGAAATGATGCGCCGGGGCACGCCCTACATCGGGGTGCTTTACGCCGGATTGATGATCGAACAGGGCCGCACCCGGCTGGTGGAATACAACGCCCGCTTTGGCGACCCGGAATGTCAGGTGCTGATGATGCGGCTGGGGGCGCAGGCACTGGATCTGCTGCTGGCCTGCGCCGAGGGGCGGTTGGCGGGATATCGGGTCAACTGGGCCGATGACCATGCCCTGACTGTGGTGATGGCGGCAAATGGCTATCCGGGGGCCTATGGCATGGGTTCGGTGATCCACGGCCTTGAGACCCTGCCCGAAGACAGTTTTCACATGGCATTCCATGCCGGTACCCGCGAGGCGGCCGGTCAGATCACCGCCAACGGGGGCAGGGTGCTGAATGTGACGGCACGCGGGGCAAGCCTGGCCGAGGCGCGGGAACGGGCCTATGCGATGGTCGATCAGATCGACTGGCCGGGCGGCTTTTGGCGCCGTGACATCGGTTGGCGTGTGCTGGGGCGGTGAAACTCCCGCTACCGGCAGTCGAGTGCGGCCTCCATCGCCTGCGGGCTGAAGCCGCCAATGTCACTGACACGGATCGCCTGCCCGTCATGGGTTGCCAGCATCAGCCGCCGCCAATCGGCACTGGCCAGCACCAGCGCAGGCCGGGTGCCGCAGCGGGCAATACCGCCGGAAATGGCCCGGTCACCGATCCGGTGGTTGGTCAGGCCCGGGTGCCGCGCCGCCTCGATCAATTGTGCCGCTGTGCCGCCCTGCCCCGGCTCGAAACGCAGGATCACCAGTTCGGCCACCAGATGCGGCCGGTCGATATAGGCCAGTTCGGGTGCGCCGTCGCCATCCAGATCGGCAATCCCGGCGGGGGCCAGCCAGCGATGCCTCTGGCCGATGAACGGGGTCCGTGCCACCAGCCCGCCGATGTCATAGATAGCCAGCGATGCCCCGAGTTGCAGGTCGCTTTCCACCACCACGACCTCGGGCGATCCGTCGCCATCCAGATCGGTGACGCGCGGCGCGGTATCCTCGAACACCCGGGTGAGCGGCAGCCGGATCACAACCCGGTGGCGCGCAGTGCCAGAGATGCCGGTATAGTCAATCTCCAGCGCACCCCATTCCACGGCATCGCCCAACACGCCATGGTCATAGCGCAGTGTGGGTTCGGCAAAGCGGGCCGTGGGGGCCGATTGGCCGGTTGCAGCCGTGGCACAGATCAGGGAAAGGGCCACAGCACCAGCGGCCCGCCGCATCAGATCTGCTTTTCCGGCATGTTGACCACCAGCCCGTCCAGCGCATCGCTCACTTTCAGCTGGCAGGTCAGGCGCGACCGCAGCGGATCGGGCTTGAAAGCGAAATCAAGCATATCCTCTTCCATCGCTTCCTTTTTCGGCAGTTTGCCGGCCCATGCGGGATCGACATAGACATGGCAGGTCGAACAGGCACAGGCCCCGCCGCAATCGGCTTCGATGCCGGGAATGCCGTTGTCGCGGGCCCCTTCCATCACGGTCAGGCCCTTGGCAACCTCAACCACATGCGTTTTGCCGTTCCATTCGATATAGGTGATCTTGGCCATGTCTGCCCCTGCCGTGATAGGTCTGCAGAGCCATAGGACAGTTGGGCGGAATTTGCCATAGGCGGCGTGGCCGCTCGCAAAGGCTTGACGGCGGCGCGCGATGTTCTATCTTTGTTCCATGTTTGCCCTGTCACCCATCCCGCTGTCCTGGCCGCGCCCCCCGGCGGCGATCCCCAACGGCAGGCTGGATGAACCGCCCAATGGGGCACGGGTCACGGTGGCGGGGCTGGTGTTGGTGCGTCAGCGGCCCGGCACCGCCAAAGGGGTGATCTTCATCACGCTGGAAGATGAAACCGGCACCTGCAACGTGGTGGTCTGGGCGCAGATCTATGAAACCTTTCGCCGCGCGGTGATTGCCGGGCGGATGCTGCGGGTCACCGGGCGGGTACAGCGCGACGCCGGGGTGGTGCATGTGGTGGCAGAGCGGATCGAGGATATTTCCTGGATGCTGGATGAATTGCTCCGGCCCGGCTTTGCCGCCGATGGGGCCAAGGCGGGTGACCAGCCCTGACGGCGGCAGCCCTGATGACGGCCAGCAACGGTTGCGCATCTGAACCGGCCAGAGCCTGCCTCGCGCACGACAGGCTTTTCCACTAGCGCTGAACCGGCTATCCTGCGCCAACAGGCACCAGACCGCAGGCAGAATGAACCCCTCGCCCCCGATGCGCCACCCGCTGCAGAAATGGCCGGGCATCGCCCTGGCCCTTGCCTTGCTGATGGCCAGTTGCGCGCCACCGGTTGCCATCGATGATGCCGCCGCGTCGCCGACCATTCCGGCCGGAACCCGATTGGCGGCCGAACTGGTCCGGGGTGCCAGACCGCAGGCAGGCGCGGGCGAATGCTGGGCCGAAGAACTGACCCCGGCGGTGATCGAAACCGTGACCGACCAGGTCGAGGTGGCACCGGCCCGAACAGCGACGGATGGCAAACCGGCACAGCCCGCCACCTACCGCTCACAGGTGCAACAACGTATCCTGTCGGAACGCTCCGATGTCTGGTTCCAGGTGCCCTGCCCCGAGCAGATCGGCCCCGAGGTGGTGGCGTCGCTGCAAAGGGCGCTGAAGGTGCGCGGCCTCTATCGCGGCCCTGTCACCGGGATGCTGGATCCTGCCACCGCCACCGCGATCCGCCGCTATCAGGCACCCCAGGGGCTCGACAGCGCCAAGCTTTCGCTTGCCGCTGCCCGGCAACTGGGGCTGGTCGCATTCGACCGTGACGATCTGCAATAATTGTCCACGCCCCTGTGGCACAGACCGGGTGGCCCATGCTAAAGTCGGCCCACCACCAACCGGGAATGTCGATGCGCAGTCTTGCCCCGCTCACCTTCTTGCTTTTGCTGCCCGCGACCGCCGCACTGGCCCAGTCCTCCGGCTGCGACAGCTATGTTACGGCAGTCCAGACGCTGGGAACCGCCGGTTTCAAATTCCACGCCGACCTGCGCGGGGTGGCGGACAGCGCCGGTCAGGGGGCCGGCGCATTTCAGTTCTGGGTCAAGCCCGCGACCGCCGAATGGATCCTGCTGGAACTCGGCGTCGGCACCGAGGCCGAAGGGCTGAAAGGCTGCATCAAACTGTCAGGTCGCGACTACAAGCAATATGACATCGGCCTGCCGGTAGCCACTGAGTAGACGCTCCAAAGCCGACCAACCCAAGCATCGCGTCACGGTGCGTTCCGGCGTACTTTAACCCCCGGGCCAATCCGTACCCGCCACATGGGGCCGACCCTCCAGCCAACAGTCTCCCCCAACCCGATTTTCTGCCCAAGAATACCCGGAGGCATGTGCTGCCGGAATTTCCCCTGTGGGGAATTTCGGCAAAGAACGCCCACCCTTTGGCCGAGTTGGGGGCAGCGCCGCGGTGGGCGAGGCGATCCCGGCCGCCACCTGCCAATGCCAAAGGGGCCCCGCAGGGCCCCTCCACTTCAGCCATGATGAGGTCACTCGACCGAAAGTGCCACGAACCGCGGTTCGCCATCCCGGCGGATCAACAAAAGCACCGACTTGCGACCGGCTTCCTTGGCATCGGCGACGCGCGCTTCCAGATCGGCGGCACTTGTTACCTTTTGCTGACCGGCTTCGGTGATCAGATCACCGACACGCAGGCCCTTTTCATAGGCCTCGCTCATTTCATCGACCTTGCTGACAACCAACCCTTCCTGATCGGGGTCAAGGCCCAGCTCGGTCGCGATATCCGGGGTTACCGGGCTCAGGGTCAGGCCCAGCAATTCGGAAATCACCGGTTCCGCCGGTTTTTCGGCTGCGGCTGGCACCGGCTTTTCGCCTTCGGCCAGTTCGCGGCGACCAAGGGTGATTTTCAGCAGTTCGGTCTTTCCGGCGCGAAACACCTCGATATCCACCGCCTTGCCCACTTCGGTATTCCCGACCCGGCGCACCAGTTCGCGGGTATCGCCGACGGCAACCCCGTCAAACGCGGTGATGACATCGCCAGACTTGACCCCGGCGTCCATCGCAGGCCCTTCGGGCACATCAGTCACCAGCGCGCCTTTGGCCGAAGCCAGACCCATCGCATCCGCCACATCCGGCGTCACATCCTGGATCTTGACGCCCAGCCAGCCACGCCGGGTTTCACCGTATTTCTGCAACTGATCGACCACCTGCTTGACCACATTCGAGGCCATCGAAAAGCCAATGCCGATCGAACCGCCGTTGGGCGACAGGATGGCCGTATTCACCCCGATCACTTCACCGTTGATGTTGAACAGCGGGCCGCCGGAGTTGCCCCGGTTGATCGCGGCATCAGTTTGCAGGAAATCGTCATAAGTGCCGCTCAGCGCGCGGTTGCGGGCTGAAACGATCCCTGCCGATACCGAAAAGCCCTGACCCAGCGGGTTGCCCATCGCCACGACCCAATCGCCAACCCGCATCACATCGCTGTCACCAAAAACCACGAACGGCAGCGGCTTTTCGCCCTGCACTTTCAGCAGGGCGATATCGGTTTTCGGATCGGTGCCGATCAGCTTGGCAGGCAGCCGTTCGCCATCAAAGAATTCAACCTCGATCTGGTCGGCACCTTCGATAACATGGTTATTGGTGACGATATAGCCATCGGCTGAAATCACGAACCCCGAGCCCAGCGCTTCGCTGCGGCGCGGGGCCCGATCTTCGCCCTGGTCTTGCTGGTCAAGGAAATCGCGAAAGAAATCCTCGAACGGCGATCCGGGCGGAGCCACCGGGCCATCACCGGCTGCGGGCGAGGCAACCGTGGTCGAGGTGGTGATATTGACCACTGACGGGCTGATCTTTTCGGCCAGATCGGCAAAGCTGTCGGGCGCGCCAAAGGCGAAGACCGGGGCGACAACCGGCATCGCCAGCGCAAGTCCCAGCGTCGCCACCATCAATGCCCGGCGCGGGGCGGCAAAAGTCTTGCGCGACGCAGTCGTATTCTGTCGAGAAAGTGTCTGAAGGTTCACAACCCACTCCTTTTTCGCTGTGAGCGCCGGGTCCGCAGTTCCCGCAAAGCGGGAACGATGAACCGGGATAGCCTATCATCAATGCAGCCGTGACGAACTGCAATTCAACGCCAGTCTCGCGGCTACAAAGCCCCGTGATCGGGGGTGCAAATCCCGTGACCGGGCCGATACGATCTTCGCGGCACCGGCCTAACCCATCACAACCCTTGCCAGCAACAGTACGCCAACGCCAGCCGCAACCGCTGTCAGCCCCATCAGCCGCCGCGTTTCAACCGGCAGCGACACCAGCCAGGTCAGCACGGCTTCGATCCGGCGAGGGGCCAGTGCGAACACCAGCCCCTCGAATACCAGCGCCAGGCCGATCGCAGTAACCAGAGTGCTCACGGCTCCGCGGCAGCCCGTCCCCGGTCTGACCCAAGATAGCTAAAAAAGTCTGAATCAGGGGACAGAACAAGTGTCGTGGTGTCTGCGGTCAGTGCCCGCTGGTATGAGGTCAGCGACCGGCTAAAGGCGAAAAACTCCGGGTCAAGGCCATAGGCATCGGCATAGATCCGGTTACGTTCGCCATCGGCCTCGCCCCGGATGATCTCGGATTGCTTGCGCGCCTCGGACACCAGTTCGACCACCTGCCGGTCGGCCAGCGCCCGCACCCGCTGTGCGGCCTCATTGCCGCGCGCAATCTCGTCTGCCGCCTCGCGTTCGCGCTCCGAGCGCATCCGCGCAAAAGTCGAGGCCAGGTTTTGCTCGGGCAGATCGGTGCGGGTCAGCCGCACGTCGATCACTTCGACACCAAACGCCTTGGCCTTTTCGCGTGCCTCGTCACGGATCAGGTTCATCAGCTTGGTCCGTTCGTCCGACAACACCGAACCGCTGGGCACCGAACCCAGCACCTCGCGGATCGCAGCATTGACGATCAGCGCGATCCGGCTTTGTGCTGCTTCTTCGCCGCCGGTGCCGACGGCCTGGCGGAACTGCACCATCTGATCCTTGTCGATCCGCCAGCGCACGAAACTGTCAACCACCAGGCGGCGGTCATCCAGCGGCGTCACTTCCTGCGGCAGGGTCTGCAACCCCAGAATCCGGCCGTCATAGCTGACGATGTTCTGGACGAACGGGATCTTGAAACCGATCCCCGGCTCGACGCGCTGCGCCACCACTTCGCCGAATTGAAGCACCAGCACTTTCCGCCGGGCATCGACGACATATACCGATGACAGAACCAGCACCGCCAGTGCCACCAGCACAAAACCCAGAATTGTTGTTCGGTTCATCTCAGTTGCCTCCGGTCGCTGTGGCAGCGGCAGCAGCGGGCGCGCCCGCCTGTGGTTTCTGCGGGATCAGTTGATCCAGCGGCAGATAGGGCAGCACCCCGCCCGCCTCGGTGGTAACGCCATCAAGCATCACCTTGTTCACCTTGCCAAGGACACTTTCCATGGTTTCAAGATACATACGCTTGCGCGTCACGTCCGGTGCTTTCACATATTCGTTGTAAACCGCCAGAAACCGGCTGGTTTCGCCGACGGCATCATTGACCACTTCAGCGCGGTAAGCCTCAGCCTGTTCCTGCAAGGCTGCCGCCTGACCGCGGGCACCGGCAGTGACGGTATTGGAATAGGCATCGGCCTGGCGCTGCAGCCGGTCACGTTCCTGCCGGGCGGCCTGAACCTCGCGGAAGCTGTCGATCACCTCGGCAGGCGGATCGGCGCGGGCAAAGTTGATCCGGATCACGCTGATGCCAGAACGGTATTCATCCAGCGTCGTCTGAATTGATGTCTGCATATCGGCGGCAATCGAAGCGCGGTCGCGGTTGAGAATCGGTGAAAGCTCTGACCGGGCGATGATGTCGCGCATCGCCGATTCCGCCACAGCCCGCACGGTCTCCTTCGGATCAGCCAGATTGAAAAGATAGTCCTTTGGGTCCGAGATGTTGTAAACCACTTGAAATTCGATATCGACGATGGCTTCATCGCGCGTCAGCATCAGCCCGGAATTGGCCCGTGCCCCCGATACATCACCGATGTTTTCGGTGCGTTCCGTCGTCACTGGAAGGATTTCTGCCCGCACCACAGGCCAGGGCGCAAAGTTCAGACCGGGCTCCCCGATGGCACTGAATGAGCCGAACAGCAGTTCCACCGACCGTTCATCCTGTTGCACCGTGTAGATCGAGGCATAGGCCCACAGCGCCACAACCACAGCGGCCCCCAGCCCCACGGTGCGGCGTGTAAAGAACGGGCCGACCGGCCCGTCAACGCCGCCACGGTTGCCACCGCGCCCGCCCATCAGCACCCGCAACTGTTCCTGGCCCTTCTTGACCAGTTCCTCTATCTCGGGCAGTTGCGGCCCCTCGCCGGGGCGCTTGCCGGGGCGATTGTCATTGCCGCGATTGTCGTTGCCGCCAGGGCCGCCACTGCCCCCCGACCCGCCGCCGCCGCCCCATGGGCCGCCGTTGTTGCCGGACATTGCGCTGATTTCCCCTCGTTGGTCACTGGTTGTTCGGTTAACTGGGCATTCCGCCTGAAGTAATCAAGCGCTGCGCACCGGTATCCGCATTGTGACAAGCTCTTCGGCCATGGTCGGATGCACTGCAACCGTCCGGTCGAAGTCCTCTTTGGTGGCGCCCATGCGGATCGCGATGGCGGCTAACTGGATCATTTCACCGGCTCCATCGGCCACAATATGGCAGCCCAGCACCTTGCGGCTCCCAGTTGCAACGACCAGCTTCATCATCACCCTGTCCGGTCGCCCGGCAAAGGCACTATGCATCGGGCGGAAGCTGGTGGTGTAGATCTCGACCGGCCCCAAAGCCTGCGCCGCCGCTTCGGTCAGCCCGACCGAGCCCAATTCGGGCTGGGTGAACACCGCATTTGGTACCAGTTCATGGTCGGCCTTGCTGGGTTTGCCGCCGAACACCGTGTCGGCAAAGGCATGGCCTTCGCGGATGGCAACCGGGGTCAGGTTCATGCGATTCGTCACGTCACCCACCGCAAAGATCGACGGCACCGATGTCTGTGAATAGCCGTCCACCACCACCTCGCCCCTTTGCCCCAAGGCAACACCCACGGCTTCCAGCCCAAGCCCTATGGTATTGGGGTTCCGCCCGGTGGCATACATCACGTGTTCGAACACCTGTTCGGTTCCGTCGCTGCCTTTGACGCGGGTGCCGCGCTGCACCTCGGTCATCGCAGCCATATCAGCGCCGACCTTCAGATCAATCCCTGTGGCGCGCATCGCCTCGGCGACGTGGGCGCGGGCATCATCGTCAAAGCCACGCAGAATCTGCGTGCCACGGTAATATTGGGTGACGGCAACTCCCATCCCGTTGAGGATACAGGCGAATTCACAGGCGATATAGCCACCGCCGACGATCAGGATGCTTTTGGGAAGAGCTGGCAGGTCAAAGATGTCATTCGATGTCAGAACCCGGGTGCCCCGCAAAGCGTCGGGCAAATGCGGATGTCCTCCGGTCGCAATCAGGATGTGGGCGGCCGAAATCACCTCGCCATCGGCAAGGCGCACCTGATGCGGGTCGACCACCACGGCGCGGCTGTCGAAGATCGAGACCTTGACGCGCAGCAGCGTGGCCCGGTAAGCTGCTTCCAGCCGCGCAAGTTCGGCATGAAGTTTCGGCTGGAACAGGGTCCAGTCGAAGCCTTCGTTGCGCACGTCCCAGCCGTAGGCGCGGGCGTCTTCGATCGCTCCGGCAAAGCCGGAGGCAAAGACCATCAGCTTTTTCGGCACACAGCCCCGGATCACACAGGTACCGCCCATGCGGCTTTCTTCGGCCAGCGCCACCTTGGCACCGCCTTCGGCGGCAGCGATCCGCGCGGCACGCACCCCGCCAGAGCCGCCACCGATGACAAACAGGTCATAGTCAAAAGGCATCAGAATTCCCTGTTCCGGCGTCAGATATCGGCAAACAGGTTTTCACTGTCCATGAAATCCAGCTTTTCTTCTTCGATGGTGCCGGCGTTGATGTCGCGTACTTCAACCCGCCCGTCACCGTGGCCAATCACCACGATGTCACAAATATCAATGAACAGCCCATTTTCAACCACACCCGGTATCTGGTTGAGCACCAGTGCCATCTGGCGCGGGTTGCCGATGCGGTGCAGGTGCAGGTCGATGATGAAATTGCCCTCATCGGTCACATAGGGCCGTTCCTGATTCATCCGCAGCGAGGTGCCGCGCCCCAGCACGTCCAGGCTGACCAGGGTTTCCTCGATCAGCGCTTTGGTGGTTTGCCAGCCAAACGGCACCACTTCGACCGGCAGTGGGAAATTGCCAAGGGTGCCAACCTCCTTGGCCACATCGGCGATCACGATCATCTGGTCACTGGCGGTGGCCACGATCTTTTCTTGCAGCAACGCGCCGCCGCCGCCCTTTATCAGGTTCAGATTGCTGTCGAATTCGTCGGCACCATCTATGGTCAGATCAAGCCACTTTGCCTCATCCAGACTGGCAACCTTGATCCCGACTTGCCGTGCCAGATCGGCAGTCCGCACCGAGGTGGGAACCCCGATGATCTTCAACCCCTCATCGCGCACCAGTTCGCCAAGGCAGCGCACCATCCATGCGGCGGTTGACCCGGTGCCAAGACCGACACGCATCCCGTCTTCGACAAAATCCACCGCGCGCTTGGCGGCAACGAATTTTGCCTTGTCGATCGGCGAAAGCTCTCCGGCCATGATGATCTCCGCTGCTGGTCCCTCAAGTGTATAAGGCGGTTGGCGTCGCGCTGCGAGGAAGAAGTGCAGCCGAATTGAACTCTGCATGAGCGTCCCCCGCCCCGCGCGGCTCAACCGCCGGTAGCGCAGCCTGCGGTCTGCATGTCAGCCCGGGCCTGCACCGCCATTCTGGGATCAACCGAGTCAAGCAACAGGCTGAGCGAGGAACAATAACCGGCATTGGCAGGTTGTACCGGTTCCTTTGGCGCAATTGCCGCACATCCGGTCACCACTGCTGTCCCTGCAAGCACCAACATCATTCTTTTCATGTCAGCCCTCAACCCCGTGTTGCCCAAGCCCTATCCTAAATTCCGCGCCGTGCAACAGGCTGTTCCTTGACTTTCCACCATTCAGGACGATATGAGAATAATTCGCATTAGCAAGTTCGACGCTTCATCAAGATATCTGACAATTTCACCCTCGATCCTGATCCTCGCCGCCGCCAGTTTTCACGACACCGGCAGGAGCGATGTGGCCGAACTGGGCGATGTCCATCTGCTGCTGGGGCCGCTGTCGGGCAGGCAGCGCCATTGCGCCGTCGTTGTTTGCGGTGGCGCTTTTGTGCTGCGGGCTGAATTCCACCGTGACGGCGACACTGGCAGGGCAAGCGGTGATGGAGGGGTTTTTGCACCTGCGCATGCCGCCATGGGCGCGGCGACCGGTCACCCGCTCCATCGCTATCATCCCGGCGGCTGGGGTCACGATCTTTTACGGCGCGGCCGAAACCGGCAGACTTCTGATCCTGAGGCAGGTGGTGCTGTCGTTGCAACTGTCGTTCGCCGTGGTGCCCTTGGTGGTGTTCACCACCGACCGGCGCAAGATGGGGGCACTGGTGGCACCGCTGTGGCTGGCCTTGGTGGCCGTAGTCGTGGCGGTGGTGACCGTGTACCTGAACCTCATGCTCTTGTGGGATTTCGTGCCATAGCGGCGCTGGTGTCGCTGCAGCCCGTCAGGGGTCGTATCGGAGCATCAGAATCGCAGGCCAACGGCTAAGCTACCGAGACGGCCACAGCCCCAATGCCGGAGAGCCTGATGTTTCTCAGCGTGTTCGACATGTTCAAGATCGGCATCGGCCCGTCATCGTCGCATACGATGGGGCCGATGGTCGCGGCGGGCCGGTTTCTGGACCTGCTGCGCGCCTCGCCGTTTCACCCGAAGGGCCTGAAGGCATCGTTGCACGGCAGCCTTGCCTTTACCGGCATCGGCCATGCAACCGACCGGGCGGTGATCCTGGGCCTGGCAGGGTTTCTGCCGGAAAGCTATGACGGCGCAAAGGCCGAGGTGGCTTTGGCCAGCGTCCGCGCCGAAAAGCAGGTGGTCAATCCCGGCCTGCCGCCCCTGACCTTCGATCCGGCGGCAGATCTGCTGTTCGATTACGGCTCCCCCCTGCGCGGCCACGCCAACGGCATGATCCTGAAAGCCACCGATGCGCAGGGCGACGTGATCCTGCAGGAAACCTATTTCTCCATCGGTGGGGGGTTCGTGGTGACCGAAGCCGAACAGGAGGCGGGGAAAATGGCCGCAGGTGGCCCCGCAATCCCCTTTCCCTTCGAAACCGCCGATGACATGCTGGCGATGGCGAAAGCCTCCGGCCAGTCCATCGCGCAAATGAAACGGGCGAACGAACTGATCCACCGCCCGCGTGCCGCACTTGATGACGGGATGATGCGGGTCTGGGGCGTGATGAATGATTGCATCAACCGGGGGCTGGCGGGCGAAGGCATCCTGCCCGGCGGGCTGAAGGTGCGCAGGCGGGCACGCGGCATCCATCAGGCGCTTCTGGCCGAACGGGGCATGAACCAAAGCCCGCCGCACACGATCAACGACTGGATGAGCGCCTATGCCATGGCGGTGAACGAAGAGAATGCCGCCGGCGGTCAGGTAGTGACGGCCCCGACCAATGGCGCGGCAGGCGTGGTGCCTGCAGTTATCCGGTATTACCTTGACCATGTACCGGGGGCTGTGCCTTCGCGGGTGGGGGAATTCATGCTGACGGCGGCGGCTATCGGCGGGCTGGTCAAGCACAATGCCTCGATCTCGGGTGCCGAATGCGGCTGTCAGGCCGAGGTTGGCAGCGCGGCCGCGATGGCCGCCGCTGGCCTCGCCGCCGTGATGGGCGGCACGCCGGAACAAGTGGAAAACGCCGCCGAGATTGCGCTGGAACATCACCTTGGCATGACCTGCGACCCGGTGCGCGGGCTGGTGCAGGTGCCCTGCATCGAGCGCAACGGGCTGGGCGCGATAAAAGCGGTATCGGCGGCCAGCCTCGCGATGCGCGGCGATGGGCAGCACCTCGTCAGCCTCGATGTCTGCATCGAGACGATGCGCCAGACCGGGGCAGACATGAGCGAGAAATACAAGGAAACCAGTCTGGGCGGGCTGGCGGTCAACGTGCCGAATTGCTGACAGGCCCGCTCAGAAAATAATTATGTCACGAAATGTCATTGTGGCCCAGGGTTGCAGATCGGCCAGAAGAACCTTTCCGCCTTGCAGGCTGCCATTGCCATCATACCAAAGTGTCTGATCCGAAGTATCAAAGATGAACCGGTCATCCAACTCTTGCGCCTGGTTGTCGCCACGGCTGACAAACAATTCACGGTCCAACGTGCCACTAGCCAAAGGCCCAGGGAAAAAACGGCCATCAAAGTAGAAGGCGTCATTGTTGCCGGGTGTGTTGGATGAAAAATCGGTAATCCTGTCGCCAACAGATGGGAATTGGAACACGAACTGGTCGTTTCCTGCCCCGCCAGTCAACACGTCGCGGTCAACTCCGCCAGTCAGCGTGTCATCGCCCCGACCACCCCACAACCTGTCCCGCCCTCCACCCGAGGACAAATAGTCGTCGCCGCCATTTCCGATCAGCGTATCCACCCCCATATCGGTACGGATGGCGTTGTCCACGTCATTGCCAGTGAAAATTCCGCCGATCAGACCGGTACAGGTGTAATTCTCGATCCCGGTGAATTGGTCAGCGCCGTCTGGCGGAAAGCCGACCGCGCCTTGCAAACCCAGAATGAAATTCAGGTCCAGAATGAACTCGGTGCCGTTCAACCCGGTCCAGTCGCGCCGAAACGTGTCGATCCCCAGACCGCCATCCATTAAATCGATCCCCGGACCGTCGATGATCATATCATTGCCGTCGCCGCCATAGATCGTATCATTCCCCCGCCCGCCATCGAGGATATCATCCCCGGCAAGACCCGTCAGGCTGTCGTTGCCGTCATCGCCGGTAATCGTATCCGCGTTTGGCGTGCCGCGCAGCGTGTCGTCACCAATTGTCCCTGGGCACCTCTATTAATACGATATTCTCAGCTTTCCCATGGCGTAACCCATTGATTTAATGCGATGCGCCTTCTGGAATTGTGCATTAATAGAGGTGCCCCCCTGTGCGTATGGCCATAATTGTCCCCGTCATTGGTTGCTACGTAAATCCCCGATACTATCCGCCTTCCCCGCACCCTCAAAGACTATTCTTGTGACGGCGTCGGCGGCCCGTCCACGCACCGAAACCCGCGGCACAGATCACTTTCGTAATGGACACGGTCCGACGGCCTCGTTACCCAACCCTCCATGAAAACCGATCAAACCATGCACGGGGTGAGGATGATGATCGCCTTTTGCCTTGTCGCGCCGCTGATCGACGTTGCGTCCAAGCTGGCGGTGCAGACGGTGCCGGTGTCGGCGGTGACGATGGGCCGGTTTCTGGTGCAAGTCGTTCTGATGGTGCCGGTCATGGTGGTGATGCGGCTGCCGCTGGCACTCAGCCGGGGGGCTGCGGTGCTGCTGTTCTGGCGGGCGCTGGTGTCGATCGTGTCGACCTACTGCTTTGTGGCGGCTGTGCAGGTGATGCCGGTGGCCGATGCGCTGGCGATTGCCTTTGTCGAGCCGTTCATCATCCTGCTGATCGGCAAACTGGTGCTGCGCGAACAGGTCGGGCCACGGCGGCTTGGCGCTGCGGTCGTGGGGTTTGGCGGGGCGCTGCTGGTCATTCAGCCCGGTTTTGTGCATTTTGGCTGGGTGGTGCTGTTTCCGTTGGGAACGGCACTGGCCTTTGCGCTCTACATCCTTATTACCCGCCACCTCGGCTACCAGATGGCACCAGAACCCATGCAGTTTCACACGGCCTGGATTGCTGTCGTGCTGTTGGTACCGGCGCTCTGGCTGGCCGACGGGACCGGTCTGGCCGGGCTGGACCCGGCCTGGCCGGTGGGCGTGGCATGGTTGTGGACCTTTGGTGTCGGCCTTGCTGCCACCGTGTCGCACATGTTTGTCAGCTATGCGCTGCGCTATGCCCCGTCATCAACGCTGGCACCACTCCACTATCTGGAAATCGTCATGGCAGTGGCGCTGGGATATCTGGTGTTCGGCACATTCCCCAACCTTGTGACCTGGGCGGGGATCGCAGTGATCACTGCATCGGGTATTTACTGCATTCACCGTGAAAGGCTGGCCTTCAGGCCAGCACCAGCCGTACCCCGACGATGACCAGTATGGTCGCGAGGAACGGGCGCAACACATGGTCGGGCAGTTTGGGCGCAAGCCAACTGCCAACCGCAATGCCCGGGATGGAGCCGATCGGCAGTGACCCCAGCATCAGCCAATCGACCGACCCCAGCCACCAGTGACCAAGCCCGGTGATCAGGGTCAGGGGCGCGGCATGGGCGATGTCGGAACCGACGATGCGCACCGTCGGCATTCCAAGTTACAGGATGATCGGCGCCGTGACCCCCAATGCCCTTGCGCCAACCGACGAGATCGACACCAGAACCCCCGAGCACCGCGCCGATGACAACCGTGATCCATGCCGTCAGTACCGGGTTTTCCGGCCCGGAATGGCGGGCGGCAAAAGCCACGATCTGCTTGCGAAACAGGAGCGACAGCGAGGTCAGCAGCAGCGCGATCCCCAGCACAAAGGTGATGTTTGCGGCGGCCTTGTCACTGTGCAGACCAAAGGTTTTCAGCGCCAGCAAGGCCCGGATCGTCATGGGAATCGACCAGGAAGCCAACAGCCCGACCACCCGCCACGAAATGTTGCGCGACAGGCCGTGGATCGAGGTGCCGACCGTTTTGGTGACAGCGGCTCAAAGCGGATCCGTACCGACAGCGGTGGCGGGATGGATGCCGAACAGCAGCACCAGCAATGGCGGCATCAGCGACCCGCCTCCCACCCCGGTAAAGCCGACGATCATGCCGACGCAGAAACCAGAGATTGAGAACAGCGGATTGATGTCTGCAAACATGGTGTCGATTGTGCTCCGCCAGGGGGGTAAACCCTGCCAACTCCATCAAGATTTATGCGACATGACAAACAAGTGGGCCCGGTCGGGAAAATCTTCGGTCGCAGCCCAGCAGGCCCTTGCAGCGGCAAGGGCGGTTCAAGCCCGCTTGTTGTTCCGGCAACCCGGCTGAAAGCCGCGCGCTTTGCCCCGGGATTGGCCTATGGTGAACCCGGTTCAGCCGCGCATCCCAGTGCCGCCAGCGCCGCCAAAAGGCAATCGGCAGGCAGGATCACCAGCATCCTGCGGTTGGAAAAGTTCAGCCTCACGTCGCCCGCGTCGGTTTCGTTGGAGGTGCCGATCAGCCGCTGCGGCGCAAACCGCAAGCCGCCGATCGGCCAGCGCAGCCCGGTTGACCGACCTGACACCGGCCCCATCGGAAACAGCGACAGCCTTGTGCCCGGCGGCAGGGTCAGATGCAGTGACAGCGGAGCCAGAAAGCACAGATCGGCGGGGCCGATGATCAGGCATTTCCGCTCCGGGTGGCGCACCAGCGCGTTGAAACAGGCCAGCGCGTGATCGATCCGCGCCCCGGTAAACCCCACGGCGATGATGAACGGCGCATCAATGTTGCGCAGGCATTTGTCGAAATCGGTGGTATCCTGCTCTGCCACCTGATGCAGCCGGGCGGCTGGCAGGGCGGCGCGGCAGGTCGGTGAAATCGAATCAAGGTCGCCGATCACCGCTTCTGGCTGCAGCCCCATGGCCCACAAGGCATCGGCAGCACCGTCAGCGGCCACCAGAACCGGGGCGATTGTCAATGAATCCGTAACAAATGCTGGGGTAAGCTCACCGCCACCGACCAGCGTGACGCCACACAATGATTGGACAATGGCTCCCGACATGGCGATATTGATGCCAATTGCGGCGGTGGAACACAATGTTGGCCTGAATAAATCCTCTAATTTACCTAGTTCTGTTCACGGAAACGCACCGATGATCGGTAAATTGGGCTCTACTGGGTTTGGCAGAAAGCGAGCGTCCGATGATCGGTGCGAGTAAGATACTCACGGTTTCCTACGGGACCTTCTCCTGTACGCTGGAAGGGTTCGAGGAGCCGTTTTCCACGATGAAGGCGATTGCGGAATATTTCCGCGATCTCGCCGCGGATGACCGCTACTTTGGCGCAGAGCCGCCAACACCGGATGCAGAGATGCTGCACCGGATCGCCGAGCGCGAGATAAAGCGCCGGGTTGAAGCCAAGATCAACGAAAATGGTGTGGTGCTGCGGGCACAGGAACTGGCCTCGCCCATCGCCGTTGCTGCAACGATGGCCGCACCTGCACCCGTTGTGCCTGCGCTGGCTGCCGTTGCCGCTGAAGCGGTCGCAAATGCTCTGGTAGCCGAGGCTTCACCTGCAGATGACACCCCCGTCGCCGACCCCGCCCCCGAGTCGACGGAAGGGGCGATGGAATCGCCTGCTCCTGCCGAGGCCGTTGAAGCTGTTGAAGCCGTCGAAGCCGTCGAAGCCGTCGAAGCCGCACCGATGCTGCACGAGGCTCTGGCCCAAACACATGCCGCAGCGACCCCCGACCTATTCGTGGCCGAAGACAGCGTTGTTGCAAAACTGTCCCGCCTGCGGGCCGCTGCCGCGCTGGCCCGCAGCGAAGCCGCACCTGTGGCACCGCAACCGGTCTACGAACCGGCACCGGGGCGCATCTATGCCGAAGACCTGCTGGATGATGATCTTTATGCCCGCCCGGCTGTGGCCGAACTTGCGGAACTGGCCGTCGAGTCGTTCAATTCCGCCGAGGAATTTGAGGCCGAGGAAGAGCCTGCCACCATTGCAGATACCGTTGCCGATGCCTGGGCCGCTTACGACCTGGCGCAGTCGGACACCGCGCTGATCGTCGCAGATCTTGCAGCTTCTGGCGATGATCTGATGGATTTGTCGCATTTGGGCGAAGGGTCCGACACTGCCGGGGAACCCGAATTCACCGCCGCCGAACAGTTGTCGGCGACTGCCCATGACGATGACCAAGTTCCTGCCGATACCGACCACGAGATGGCTGCCGATGAACTGGCCGCCCAGCCGGAGGTCGCCGAAACGGCCGAAGCGTCGGTAGCTGCCCCGTTTGACCAAATGACAACGGCTGACGAAGCCCCGGCTTCGGATGAGGTTTCGCGCGATGACCACGAGGCGGAGCCGGCAGGTGCTGACGGCGTTGCCCTGACCGAACTGGCCGTGGATGCCGCGCCGGAACCCGATTCCCAAGTGGCAGAAGCCATTTCCGAGCCGTCCGGTGAACCGTCTGCTGATGAACCGTCTGCTGAATTGTCTGCCGGGTTGTCTGTTGAACAGTCGCGCCGCCCCCGGGCTCGCGTCATCAAGGTACGTCGTGCAGATGTGATTGCCGCTTCTGGCGGAATCGATGAAAAACCTTCACCCGCCTTGTCACCGATGTCACTGGCCGAAGCCGCGGCGCAGGACCCGATCCTTGCCAACCTGGCCGCAACGATGGCCGACAACGACCTGTCGGACGAGGATCAGACCGACCTTCTGCTGGAGTTGGCAGATGTGACCCGCGAGTTGGAAGGCGCAGGTCCGGCAGAACCGGCGGGCAACGACCAGCCCGCAGTGGAAACCGTGACCGCCGACGCGGCGATCGAAGCTCTTTTTGCCGGTGATGCCACAGCCTTTGCCGGTGCCAATGCAGAAGCGGGGGTTGATGCCGGGGCTGAAGATGGGGTTGTGGCCGTGGTAATATTGGCCGCGGATACTGCAGCTGCCGAAGATCACGCAGCGCCAATGGCCGAAACCGCCCCTTTTGACCGAGCGGAAATTTCCGTGGCCGCCGCAGTGGTGGACGCCAGTGGTGATGCGCTTGCAGCCGAAGCACCGTCAGCGCCGGAGGATACCATTGATGAAATGCGCGCCGGGGATGTCGGCGATGAAATACGCGCTGAAGATGCGGGCGACGAAAAGCGCGTCAACGAAGGGCGCGCCATTCTGGAAGCCGACGCCGAACCGCGCGAGGATGCAATATCCCGCCTGTTCGACCAGACCAACAACGAACTGCAGGGCACCGAGAACCGCCGCCGCCTGTCGGCCATCGCCCATCTGAAAGCGGCTGTTGCGGCGACCGAAGCCGACAAGGATGCCCGTACCGAAGGCGGCGACCAACCCGCCGCTCCGTCCGAGATGGATCGCTACCGCGATGATCTGGCACAGGTTGTGCGCCCACGCCGCCCCGGCACTGCCGCACAGCCGACCCGCCGCCCGGTGATGGCACCCGACCGCCCGGCACCGCTGGTGCTGGTGTCGGAACAGCGGATCGACCGCCCGGCAAACGCAGAGCCCTCGCTGATCCGCCCGCGCCGGGTGATGACGGGTTCGCTGGCGATCAGCGATGATGAATTCGATGACGAAGACTGGAACGACGACAGCGAAGAAAGCATCCTGTCAGACAGCCGCAGCTTTGCCGAATTTGCCGAACGCATCGGCGCATCCGGCCTGTCGGATTTGCTGGAGGCCGCTGCGGCCTATGCCGCCTATGTCGAAGGCCGTCCGTCGTTTTCCCGGCCGCAGATCATGAAAAAGATCGCCGGTTTCAGCATCAATGACGCTTTCAGCCGTGAAGATGGCCTGCGGTCGTTCGGGATGCTGCTGCGGCAGGGCAAGATTCAGAAGGTTCGGCGCGGGCAGTTCGCCATCGCCAAAACCTCGCGCTTCATCCCCGAAGCGCGGCGCATGGCGCCCTGATCCGTTTGTGTGTGCGAGTGACGGGCGGGGCGGTCGCAGGATCGCCCCGCCCATTTTCGTTTTCCGGCAGTGGTGGCGGGCATCAGTGCCCGATACTGGAGGGCGATCCCCGCCTTCGCGTCCGGAGCCGTTGAACGGCCAAAGATTGAAGTTGCGTCGGGGGTTTCACACCGCAACACCCGCTTGGGATATTTTGGAGCAGAAATTGAAGGCGGCAGCGGGCGACATGGGTTCAGGCTTGGCTGTCGTCGCTTTTTTCGGCCGGCGCAGCGTCGGGATCGGCCTGCCCTATGCCGCGAAACAATGCCCTGAGCGGCAGCGCCCAGATCAGGCCGAGGCCGAGGTAGATCGCCAGTTCTACCAGAAAGGGTGGCCGGTCAAGCCAGCCGACCAGCGTGACGGCGGCGACGATCCAGACCGGCAGGCCGACCAGCAGCACCACAAGCGACCAGCGGCGGCGGGCTTTGTACGACAGGGCCATCAGTCGGCAAACGGATCGGTGACGAGGATCGTATCATCACGCTCGGGCGAGGTGGACAGCAGGGCGACCGGGCACTGGATCAGTTCCTCGATCCGGCGCACATACTTAACGGCTGCCCCCGGCAGATCGGCCCAGGACCGCGCCCCGGCGGTTAGTTCGGGCCAGCCCTCCATCTCCTCGTAAACCGGTTTGCAACGGGCCTGCTGGTCGGCGGCGGTGGGCAGATAGTCAAGCCGCTGCCCGTCAAGGTCATAGGCCACGCAGATCTTCAGCTTTTCGAACCCATCCAGCACATCCATCTTGGTCAGGGCGATCCCGGATACGCCCGAAGTGGCGCAGGTCTGTCGCACCAACACCGCATCGAACCAGCCGCAGCGACGCTTGCGCCCGGTCACGGTGCCAAATTCGCGGCCACGCTCACCCATCCGTGCCCCGTCCGCATCGAACAACTCCGCCGGGAACGGGCCTTCGCCGACCCGGGTGGTATAGGCTTTCACGATCCCAAGCACAAACCCGATGGCGCCCGGCCCCATGCCGGTGCCGGTGGCGGCCTGCCCGGCAATCACGTTGGACGAGGTGACAAAGGGATAGGTGCCGAAGTCGATATCCAGCAATGCCCCCTGCGCCCCTTCGAACAGGATGCGCTTTCCCGCCCGGCGCGCATCATTCAGCACCTTCCACACCGGCTTGGCATAGGGTAGCACCTGCGGCGCAATTTCGCGCAGCGCCACCAGCAGTGCGTTGCGGTCAACCGGGGCGATGCCAAGACCCCGGCGCAACGCATCATGGTGGCCGATCAGCCGGTCAACCCGCGCCTCCAGCGTGGCATCATCCGCCAGATCGGCAACCCGGATCGCCCGGCGGCCAACCTTGTCTTCATAGGCCGGGCCGATGCCGCGCCCGGTGGTGCCGATCTTAGCCACCGAATTCTGGCTTTCGCGCGCCCGGTCCAACTCACCATGCACCGGCAGGATCAGTGGGGCATTTTCGGCAACCATCAGATTGTCGGGCGAAATTTCCACGCCCTGCCCGCGCAGCTTGTCAATCTCCATCACCAGATGCCACGGATCGACCACGACGCCGTTGCCGATCACGCTCAGTTTGCCGCCGCGCACAATGCCCGAGGGCAGCAGCGACAGCTTGAAAACCTTGCCGTCGATCACCAGCGTATGACCCGCGTTATGGCCGCCCTGAAACCGCGCGATCACATCGGCGCGTTCAGACAGCCAGTCAACGATCTTGCCTTTGCCCTCGTCGCCCCATTGCGCGCCTACGACAACCACATTGGCCATGCTGCTTCCCTTCGGCTTGCCAAAACCGCCTGATCTATAGCGATGCCTCAGCCCGGGTGAAACCGCTAAATGCGCCACGGTTTGCGGTGAATTGCCGCCAGCGTGTCAGCCCGGCCTGCCGGTCGGGGCTTGCGGGGGCGGCAATCTCGGCCTAGATACCGCGCGACCCTTGAAACGGAAGCCTGCAATGGAAAATGTCGTCCTCATCATCCATCTGATCCTGGCGATGGGCCTGATCGGTGTCGTGCTGTTGCAGCGCTCCGAAGGCGGTGGCTTGGGCATGGGTGGCGGCGGCGGCGTGATGTCGGGGCGGCAGGCAGCCACGGCGCTCAGCAAGCTGACCTGGATCTTTGCCGTCGGATTTCTTGTCACCTCGCTGAGCCTGACGATCATCGCGGCCAAGAACGCGGCCGGCAATTCGGTGGTGGATGGCATCTCGGCAACCGCCCCGGCAGCGGACACCTCCCAGACCCCGGCACCCGTCACCGGCGATGATTTGCTGAACCCGGCGCCAGCGGAAACACCGGCATCCGAGCAGCCGGCAACACCCCCAAAAGCCGACTGATCCACCACCATTCGTTGAGGCACGGGCAAAGATCGCAACAGCATGTTGCGGTCGGGTTGCGGCGCATTCAATTTTGCGCTACTTGTCAAATCCCGTGATGCCGTGATTCTGAACCGCGCGGCGCGTTGAAATCTGCGGCCATCCAGCCGCTTGATCACGGGGGCTTGCGCCAATGGCACGCTATGTTTTCATCACCGGCGGGGTGGTGTCGTCGCTGGGCAAGGGGCTGGCGTCCGCTGCCCTTGGGGCACTGCTGCAGGCGCGCGGCTATACGGTACGCCTGCGCAAACTCGACCCCTATCTCAACGTTGATCCCGGCACGATGAGCCCGTTTGAGCATGGCGAGGTGTTTGTCACCGACGATGGCGCCGAAACCGACCTCGATCTTGGCCATTATGAGCGGTTTACCGGCGTGCATGCCCGCCAGACCGACTCTGTCTCATCAGGCCGGATCTACTCGACCGTGCTGGAGAAAGAGCGGCGCGGCGACTATCTGGGCAAGACCATTCAGGTGATCCCGCATGTCACCAATGAAATCAAGGAGTTCCTGAATATCGGCGCGGATGAGGTTGATTTCATGTTGTGTGAAATCGGCGGCACCGTGGGCGACATCGAGGGCTTGCCGTTCTTTGAAGCGATCCGCCAGTTCACCCACGAACGCCCGCGCGGCCAGTGCCTCTTGATGCACCTGACGCTGCTGCCCTATCTGGCGGCATCGGGCGAATTGAAAACCAAACCGACGCAGCACTCGGTCAAGGAATTGCAATCAATCGGTCTGGCCCCCGATGTGCTGGTTTGCCGGTCGGAGCATCCGATACCCGATCGCGAGCGGGAAAAGATCTCGTTGTTCTGCAATGTGCGAAAGGAGGCGGTGATTGCCGCCTATGACCTCAAATCCATCTACGAGGCCCCGCTGGCCTATCACCGCGAGGGGCTGGATCAGGCGGTGCTCGATGCATTCGGCATCAATCCCGCGCCGCGCCCCAACCTGTCGCGCTGGATTGATGTGATGGACCGCCGCACCCATGCCGAAGGCGAAGTTCATATCGGCATCGTCGGAAAATATACCAAATTGGAAGATGCCTACAAGAGCATCGTCGAGGCGCTGACCCATGGCGGCATGGCCAACCGCACCAAGGTGATCGCCGAATGGATCGACGCCGAAATCTTTGAACGCGAAGACCCGGCCCCTTATCTCGATGGCCTGCATGCCATCATTGTACCGGGTGGCTTTGGTGAGCGTGGCACCGAGGGGATGATAAAAGCCGCCCAATTCGCCAGGGAAAAGAAGATCCCCTATCTGGGAATTTGCCTTGGCATGCAGATGGCGGTGATCGAGGCCGCGCGCAATCTGGCCGGGCTTGCCAATGCGGGGTCCGAGGAGTTTGACCATGAAAGCGGCGAAAAGCGCTTTACCCCGGTGGTTTATCACCTGAAGGAATGGGTTCAGGGCAACCACATGGTGCGGCGCAAGGCCGATGATGCCAAAGGCGGCACCATGCGGCTGGGGGCCTATAGCGCCGTGCTGGTACCGGGGTCAAAGGCGGCCGCGGTCTATGGCACCACCACCATCGAAGAACGCCACCGTCATCGCTATGAGGTTGATATCCAGTACCGCGAGCAACTGGAAGCCTTCGGGCTGATCTTTTCAGGTATGAGTCCCGACGGGAAGCTCCCGGAAATCGTTGAGGTGAAGGACCACCCATGGTTCATCGGCGTGCAGTTTCACCCGGAATTGAAAAGCAAACCCTTCGCCCCGCACCCGCTGTTCGCCGATTTCGTGCGGGCGGCGATGGGGGTGGAGAGGTTGGTTTGAGGGGGGGAGAGCAATGAAACGACCGGAAGTTCCTGTCCAATTGGATAGTATCCACGAAAACTTCTCTGACCAAATGAAATTCTTGGATGCTTCAATGGATGTATACGACAGTGGGCATCCGCGGGAATTTAGAAGGATAGCTTTGGCTATTCGAGTTTTGTTGCATGACACAAAAAATTCTACATCCCTTTCGACGCAGGCAGGACTCAAGAATGGATTTTTCCCTTCCTTTGCCCGCCCTATCAATCCAAGAAATTGGTACCTTCTTGCAGTTTGGTCAAGATGCGCGTCTGGAATGGAGGCGCTGAGTACCTGCCTATCTTGAACTCTTTCCTATTTGATTCGCACTGGTTATTTTTTGAGGCGTGGTGGAACACCTATGTTATCAAAGATGGATTTGGAAACACCTTCTCCCGCCAAAACCTTGTTCTTGCCGTGGCGGATCAGGATGGGGGAGCGCATGCTGACGTCAGGATCGATGCGGCTTATAATGATCTAGCTAAATTGAATTCAATGGGCTGGAATATCACCAATGCGACCGGCGAAGGTGAGCTACCAGGGGTTGAACGGGCAAGCCTAAGGCACATCGTGTACGAAGTGTCAATGGCATTGAACAAAGCTTGGTGGATCTGGACCGGAAATCGGGGGTGTTCGTGCGGAAGCGGAAAGAAAGCACGCTATTGTTGTCAAAGACCTAGCTAACCATCCTTGACTTCAAGATTATACACCGAGGGTGTGGTGGGTTTACTTGTCCGACTGGTCGGTGCGGTGATTGACTATCTCACGCCATCTCCACCCTACCCCGCTCGCCCACCGCCTTGGCATACTTACGCAAGGTCTCCACCGTCGGCGACACCCGCCCGCCATCCGCGCCACCGCCGATCGGGTTCAAGCCATCCTCCCCGGACAACGCCGCTTCCCCCCTTGCCCCGTCCCCCAATCCGCCGCACTATCCCCCTATGCGCGCCGTCATCCTCATCCTCACCCTCCTCCTCCCGACCTCCGCTGCCGCTGACCCCCTCACCGGGAAAAGTTACATTATCCAGCTGTCCTCGACCCAATACTCCTCCGGTTACGGCAACTACCTGCTGCCGCCGCTGGCCGAGGTGATGGCGACTTCGGGCCTGACCGCCAGGAACGGGCCGGGGGCGGATGTGGTGGTCAATGTGGTGACGGGCAGCGATGTCGGGCAGTGGGTGGGCGAGGGCGACGACCGGGTCTGGCTCTATACCATCAGCGCGATGGTGGGCATTTCGCCGGAGGCCCAAGAGATTCCCTTTGACGGCACCCCGGCCTTTGGCATCCGCGCCACGTTGCACACCCCGAACCCCGACCGGCAGGACGAGATGGATTGCCTGATTGCCCTTGCCGCCCGCACCGCGCTGAAGAACTATCGCGCCGCAGGCATTTTCAACACCGATGGCAGCAGCTGCGCGCGCATTTAGCCGATACGACCGGGCCTTTGCAGGGAAATGAGGCGCGGCCCGCCACAAACCCGGCCTTGGGGTTGGAATCCCGCGACCTTCAGTCTATCTCGGGCACATGTTCGCCGATCTCCTTCGCCGCCTCGCGGCCCCGTACCCTGCCCGCCTCCCCGATCCCGAGGCGCGATTGGCGCTTGCGGCGCTGTTGGTGCGGATTGCCCGGTCTGACCGGTCCTATGATGCCGCCGAAGTGGCGCGGATCGACCGGGTGCTGGCCAGCCGCTACCGCCTTTCGAACGCCGAGGCGCTGGCGCTTCGCAAGCAGGCTGAAACGCTGGAAACCGAGGCCCCCGACACCGTCCGCTTCACCCGCGCCATCAAGGATGCGGTGCCCTATGAGGACCGTGAAAGGGTGATCGAGGCGCTGTGGCAGGTGGCACTGGCCGATGGCCGCCGCGATCAGGATGAAGACGCGGTATTGCGGCTGGTGGCGAACCTGCTGGGGGTCAGCGATCAGGCGTCAGCACTGGCGCGCCAACGGGTAGAAGCGCGCCGCCACCTCTGACGCGCGCCGGTTTCGGCCCCCCTTGCAGGATGGCTGCACCCTGTCTAAGGTTCCAGAACCAATAAAAGAGCCCGAAATGCTGATCGGCATCCTGCAAACCGGCCAGAGCCCCGATGCCCTCAGGGCTTCGCTGGGCGACTATCCGGCGCTGTTTGAAGCCCTGTTGCAGGGCCAAGGCTTCACCTTTCGGTCCTGGCATGTCGAGGCGGGACAGTTTCCCGCCGATATCCATCAGGCCGATGGCTGGCTGATCACCGGGTCGCGGCATGGTGCCTATGAGCCGCATGAATTCATCCCGCCGCTGGAAGATTTCATCCGCCAGGCCTATGCGGCCAAAGTGCCGATGGTGGGGGTTTGCTTTGGCCATCAGATCATCGCCCAGGCCTTGGGTGGCAAGGTCGAGAAATTCGCCGATGGTTGGGCCGTTGGTCAACAAGACTATGATTTCGAAGGGGAAACCCTGACACTCAACGCATGGCATCAGGATCAGGTGGTGGAAAAACCTGCCGCTGCCAGGCGCATTGCCTCCAGCGAATTCTGTGAAAATGCTGCGCTTATCTATGGTGACAGGGCGTTCACCGTGCAGGCCCACCCGGAGTTTGCCGACAGCTTTGTCGATGGCCTGATCCGCACCCGCGGCCGGGGCAAGGTGCCTGACCCGCTGCTTGACCGCGCGGTGGCAAAGCTGGGCGCGCCGCTTGACAATGCCGCCGTCGCCGACCGGATCGCCGACTTTTTCAAACATCCCCGAGGGTAAAACCCAGAGAGTGCATCATGGCCGACTGGACCGACAAGCTGCCGGAAGCTGCCCGCGACTACGTGGCTGGCCGCAAGTACGACGAGGTGGAATGCATCGTCTCCGACATCGCGGGGGTGGCGCGGGGCAAGGCGATGCCTGCTTCGAAATTCGCCAAGCAGACCAGCTTTTTCCTGCCCAACTCGATCTTTCTGCAAACCATAACCGGCGAATGGGCCGACAATCCGGTTGGTGCTTACACCGAGCCTGATATGGTGATGGTGCCCGATTTCACCACTGCAACCGTTGCGCCATGGACGGCCGATGTGACGCTGCAGGTGATCCACGACGCAATGGACCAGCAGGGCAACCCGGTGCCCTTTGCCCCCCGCAATGTGCTGCGCCGGGTGCTTGGCCTGTTCAACGCCGAGGGCTGGAGCCCGATTGTCGCGCCCGAGATGGAGTTTTTCCTCACCGCCCGAAACACCGACCCCAATCAGCCGATCATCCCGCCGATGGGCCGCACCGGGCGGCGCGCTGCGGCAAAACAAGCCTATTCGGTCAGTTCGGTCGATGAATATGGCAAGGTGATCGACGATATCTATGATTTCGCCGAAATTCAGGGGTTCGAGATCGACGGTATCCTGCAGGAAGCCGGGGCCGGGCAGATCGAAATCAATCTGGCCCATGGTGATCCGATCAAGCTGGCGGACGAGATCTTCTATTTCAAACGCCTGATCCGCGAAGCCGCGTTTCGCCACGATTGCTTTGCCACCTTCATGGCCAAGCCGATCGAGGGCGAGCCGGGGTCGGCAATGCATATCCACCATTCGGTGGTTGACAGCAAAAACGGGAAAAACATCTTTTCCGACCGCAAAGGCGAGGAAACACCCGAGTTTCTGTACTTCATCGCCGGGATGCAGACCTATCTGCCCGCCGTCGTGGCGCTGCTTGCCCCCTATGTGAACAGCTTTCGGCGCTATGTTCCGGGCTTTTCGGCCCCGATCAATCTGGAATGGGGCCGCGACAACCGCACCACCGGGCTGCGCGTTCCGGTTTCCGATCCCGAGGGGCGGCGCATCGAAAACCGGCTGGCGGGGATGGATTGCAACCCCTATCTTGGCTTGGCGGCGTCACTGGCCTGCGGCTATCTGGGGCTGAAAGAGGGCCGATTGCCGCGTGCCGAATGTGTGGGCGACGCCTACAAGGGCATCGACGAACTGCCCTTGAACCTTGGCGACGCGCTGGATCTTTTGTCGGAAAGTCAGCCGATCCAGGATGTGCTGGGGCCGGAATTCTGCTCGGTTTACGATTCGGTCAAGCGCAATGAGTTCAAGGAGTTCCTGCAGGTCATCAGCCCGTGGGAGCGTGAGCATCTGCTGTTGAACGTATGAACCTGCTCTATGCCAACGACCGGCCCGGGGAATATCCGCCAAGCTACTATGCGGCAACGGCAACAAACCTGCCCGGTTTTCCTAGCCTGAACGGCAGCCTCCGCGCCGATGTCTGCGTGGTCGGCGGTGGTTATACCGGCCTGTCGGCGGCACTGCATCTGGCGCAGCGCGGGTTTGATGTCGTGCTGGTCGAGGCGCAGCGGGTCGGCTTTGGGGCATCGGGGCGCAATGGCGGGCAGGTCGGCAGCGGCCAGCGCCGCGATCAGGGCTATCTGGAGGCCATGGCGGGCAAGGAGGCTGCCCGCCGCCTGTGGGATCTGGCCGAGGAGGCCAAGGCACTGGTGCAATCGCTGATTGCCAGCCACGCCATGCCTGTCACATTTGCCCCCGGCATTGCCCATGCCTGCTGGCATCCGCATGAACTGCGCCACGCCCGCCACAACGCCGAAAAGCTGGAACGCGACTATGGCTATCGCCAGATCACGTCACTGGACAAGGCCGGGCTGGGCGAACTGGTCGGCTCCGACGCTTTTTGCGGCGGCGAGGTTGACTGGGGGGCCGGCCATCTGCATCCCCTCAACTATGCGCTTGGTCTGGCCAAAGCTGCAGCCGATGCCGGCGTGCGGATCTTTGAATGCTCGGAAGTGACCGCCATCACCAAAGGGCCAAAGGTCACGGTGGCGACGGCGCAGGGCGACGTGGTGGCAGACCATCTGATTCTCGCCTGCAATGGCTATCTGGGCAGGCTGGAGCCGCAGGTGGCCGCCCGGGTGATGCCGATCAACAATTTCATCATTGCCACGGAACCTTTGGGTGATCGCGCCGAAACCCTGATCCGCCGCAACATCGCGGTGGCCGACAGCAAATTCGTGGTAAATTACTTCCGCCTGTCGGATGACAGACGCCTGCTGTTTGGCGGCTGCGAAACCTATGGCTATCGCTTTCCCGCCGATATTGCCGCAGCGGTGCGCAAACCGATGCTGGCGATCTATCCCCAGCTGGCCGATGCGCGGATCGACTATGCTTGGGGCGGAACGCTGGCGATCACCATGAACCGGATGCCGTGTTTCCTCCGGGTTGCCGCCAATATCCTGTCAGCCAGCGGCTATTCCGGCTATGGCGTTGCGATCGCGACGGTGGCGGGCAAGGTGCTTGCCGAAGCGGTGGCCGGGCAGGCATCGCGGTTCGATCTGATGGCGTCGCTGCCACAACCCCGCTTCCCCGGCGGCCCCGGTTTCCGCCACCCGATGCTACTGCTAGCGATGACATGGTATAGCCTGCGCGACAGATTGGGGTTGTAGTCGCCAACCGCTGCGATTTTCCGGCTGATTTCAGCCGATCTTAACAAATCCTTGTGGCAATTGTCACAAAGGTCATTTACAGATTTCCTGAAAGATCAATTCAGGAAAGATGAATGAATGGCACGTGACCTGCAGGATCAAGCCCCCAACCTTTATGATGCCGAACCGATCCCGGAAGAGGCGCGGGTGGAAATCGAACGCTTGCTCCGATCCGGTGACCTGTTCCGCTACACCGCCCCCGAAGGCGCGCCGGTCGCATTGCTGGAGGCGGAGTTTGCCGACCTTATGGGGTCGCGCTACGCTCTTGCCGTTTCCAGCTGCTCTGCCGCGCTGTTTCTGGCGCTGAAAGCGCTGGATCTGCCGCGCGGTGCCAAGGTGCTGATCCCCGCCTTCACCTTTGCGGCGGTGCCCTCGGCGGTGCTTCATGCCGAATGCGAGCCGGTGCTGGTCGAAGTCGGGGCAAACTACCGGGTCGACATGGCGGATTTTGCCGCGAAACTGGGTGATGATATCGCTGCTGTGCTGATCTCGCATATGCGTGGCCACACGTCGGATATGGATGCGATCATGGCCCTGTGCGATGCACGTGGCATTCCGGTGATCGAAGATGCCGCCCATTCGCTGGGCACCGAATG
>Ga0105049_10000403_pt1 | contig 46940 bp, 31 predicted proteins | sample MAT06_FD_78087 | JGI IMG/M metagenome (GOLD analysis project Ga0105049, IMG submission 78087) | Freshwater microbial communities from Lake Fryxell liftoff mats and glacier meltwater in Antarctica - MAT-06 | ecosystem: Environmental > Aquatic > Freshwater > Ice > Liftoff microbial mat | place...
CCAGCGATGCATGGGGACTTCGAACTGGGCCGAGTGGCCCGGGCCGGTGGGGCGGCGGATGTAGCCGAACTGGGTTTGGAAATCGGCGTGTTCGCAGCGGAGGTCGGTGGGAAAGAGGGCGCGGAGCAGGCGCTTTTCTTCGCGCCAGTCGATGCGGGTGTGGATGTCGAGGCGAAGGGCCTCGGCGGCTAGGGAGACGGTCTGGGTAATGGTGCTGGACTGGCCGAGCGGGCGGGTGATCTCAACGGCGGCGCGGAGCGGGCCCTTGGCGATGACACGCCAGCGCGTGGCGGGGCGGGCCTCGATGGTGGCGAGCTCGGCGTGGAGGCGGTCGATATCCCAGGCGTCCCAGAGACTGGGCCGGTCTTCGTAGGTAGCGAGCTGATTAAGCGGCTGGGGGGCGAGCTCGGCGCGCGGGGATTGATCGTCGGCGCTGCGGAGGCTGGTGATCTGGCCCAGGGCGTCGATCTCGGCGCGGACGATGCCGTTGTCGAGGGTGGCGTGGCGGGCGGATTGATTGGCGCGGATAGTGGCGTGGTAGTCGTCGGGCGGGGAGGCGGCGGCGCTGGCGGCGGAGAGGGTGAGCGGGGCGTGGTCGTCGAGCCAGGTGGAGCCGTCTGCGGAGAGGCCGCGGGCGCGGAAGCTGCCGGGGTTGAGGACGAGAACGGGGTCGCGGAACTCGTGGGTCGCAACGGCCTGCGACCAACGGGCGAGGCCCTCGTCGACGATTGGCTGGACCAGCGCGCGGATGCTGGCGTGGTCGCGGCGGGCGTCGTCGTAGACCCACGTGATGGAGGAGCCGGGGAGGATGTCGTGGAACTGGTTGAGGAGGAGAAGCTTCCAGGCACGGTCGAGCATGGCCTTGGCTTGCTTGAGCTGAGCGGCGGGCCAGGGAGCGGGGCTGCCGGCGATGAGCAGCTCGGCGAGGCGGAGGAGGTCCTCGGCCTCGCGGTTGGCTTGTTTGAGGCGGGCGTGGGTGGTGAGGGTGCCGCGGTGGAGCTCGAGGTAGAGCTCGCCTTGGTGTTCGGGGATTTCGCTGCCGGCGCGGCGGGCGGCGCTCAGGTCAGCGTGGAGGGCGGCGCAGAACTCGTCGGTGCGCGAGAAGCGCATGCGGGGGAGGCCGTCGCAATCGGCGGCGAGTTGGACGGCGTGGGTCATGGCCTCGGTGGGGCCGCCGCCGCCGTCGCCGAAGCCGAAGGGATGGAGGAAGCGCGGGCCGGTGTGAGAGCCGCGGGCGGGCGGCGGGGCGATGAGTTGCTTGCTGCGGTGGTTGCGTTCGGCGCGGATGAACTCGCGCGGGGTGTTGGCGGCGTTGTAGTCGTGGGCGGGAGTTTGATGGGCGACGACCTCGGAGCCGTCGAGCCCGCGCCAGAGGAAGGTGGTGTGCGGGTAGGGGTTGGTGTCGTGCCAGGAGAGCTTGTTGGTGATGAACGTGTCGAGGCCGGCGAGCCGCATGAGCTGGGGGAGCTGGGCGGGGAAGCCGAAGGTGTCGGGGAGAAAGAGGAAGCGTTGCTTGGCACGGGGGCCGAACTGGTTGAGCCAGTAACGGGAGCCGTGGAGGAGCTGGCGGACGAGGGATTCGCCGCTGGGGACGTTGGCGTCGGGCTCGATCCACATGGCCCCGCCGGGCTCCCAGCGGCCCTCGGCGACGCGGGCCTTGATCTGCCGGAAGAGGGCGGGCGAGTCTTCCTCGACGTAAGCGTATTGCTGCGCCTGGCTGCAGAGGAAGACGAAACTGGGATCACGCTCCATGAGGCGGAGGACGCTGCTGAAGGTGCGCAGGCACTTGCGGCGCGTCTCGCGGAGGGGCCAGAGCCAGGCGGTGTCGATGTGGGCGTGGCCCACGGCGTGACCCACGGGCGTGCTGGCGGCGGCGGGCTGGGCGAGCACGCCGCGGAGGATCGAGATCGACTCGGCGGCGCTGGAGACGACCGAGCCCGGGCGGCACAGGCGCATCACCCGACGCAGGGCCTGGCCCAGTTGCTCGGCGCGGGCGCTTTGCCACAGCGGCGGGTTTGCGAGCCACGGCTGGAGCGGGGTGAACATCGGGGGCGAGGGAGGGATCAGCTCACGCATCAGTCCAAGCGCGAAGGCGAAGCTGCGCGCGAGCTCGTCGACGGCGTCGTCAAGCTCCACGAGTTCGGCGACGAAGAGGCGGCCCGGGGTGGCGCTCTCCCAGCGGCGGATGGTTTCGGGGATGTCCCATTGCAGGCCCACGGCGCCGAAGGGGTGGTTGCAGGCGGCTTCGACGTGGAGCTCGACGCGGCCGTCGCGGGTGATGGCGGTGGCGGGGAGGCGGGCGAGCTCGCGGTTGACGTCGAGGCCCTGGTATGGGACGCCGTCGTGCCAGAGGAGGGCTTCGGTATCGGTACTGAAGCGGAGATGAAGCGGGCGGCGACGGGCGGCGTCGTCGAGCTTGACCGAGAGTCGGAACCAGCAGGTGGACCACTTTGGGCCCCAGAGCCAGCCGGGGCGGACGGTGCGGTACTTGACGCTCATTGCGGCGACGGCGGGAATGGGCTCGATCGATTGATGGGCGGCGATCGCGAGCGGGCGTCGCGCCACGACGGCCGCGGGCGCGATGACCTCGCGGAGGTAGGTATCGAGCGCGGCGGCGGTCTGTTCGGCGGGAGTGGGCATCTTGGTTCGAGTCCGGGGGAGGGGCCGCCGTGAGCAAGGGCTGAGCTACCGGGTCGAAGACGGCGGGGAGTGGATTAGCGATCAGTATTTGGGCTGGGGTCTCATGAGCTTGCGGGCGCCGCCGACGACTTTTTCCCAGTCGAGGGCGGGGCCGGGGTCGGCTTTGTCTTCTTGCATGTGATAGTGACCCAGGACGCCTCGGAAGCTGACGAGGTCTTCGTCGGCGAGGTGGGTGGTAAGGACGCCGCCTTGGGCGTCGCGGGGGTAGTCCATGGTGAGTTTGGGGAAGACGGTGCCGAGGGCGGCGGTGAGCTTGATGAGGGAGTCGTATTGCTGCGGGGTGAAGTCGTATTGGGTGAGTAATCGGCCTTGGATGACGCCGGTGACGGGCTCGTTGCGGGCGGGGCGGCCGACGAAGTTGGGCGTGCGGATGCCGCCGTCGCCCTGGTCATCGGGGATGGTGATGTAGGTTTGGCCGGATTCGTCTTTGGCATACCACTTGGGGAGCGGGCTGTTTTCGTCTTTGGTGTAGGCGCCCATGTTGGCGATCTCGATGCCGATGGAGCGGTCGTTGCTGACGGTGGCGTGCCAGGTGCGTTCTTTGAGGTCGCAGGTCTGATAGATGGTGCCGTCGAGATCGAGCATGAAGTGGACGGAGAGGCCGCGGACGTCGTGGAGGACGCGGAAGCAGGTGCGGCTGGTGCCGCAGGCGTCGTAGTGGAGGATGAACTGGTCGACTACTTGTTGCAGCTCGGGGAGGGACCAACCGCCGCCGCGGAGGCGGGCGATTTGTTCTGGGGGCAGGGGTCCGTCGGGCCACCAGCGGGTGGGCTGCTTCTCGGCGATGCGGAAGAATCGCGTGTTGTAGCGCGCAGGGGTTTCGGGGCCTCTGCCCTCCTTTTGCATGGCTTCCCAAGAGGCCCTCTCGATGGGGCCGAAGCGTTTCTCGACGCGGTAGGCGTCATAACCGCCGGGATCGGTCCAGAGGACGACGGGGGCGTTGGTGTGGAAGAGCTGGCCGGCGACCATGATTTCGTCGCCCTTGCGGACATACGCCTGGTCGCCGGGGGTGGGGGTGGCATGGCACCCGACGAGGGCGAGGGCCGTCAGGGCGAGGGCGGCGTGGCCGAGCCAGCGGACGAAGTTGAGGAACGGCTTGTTTGTGAGGGAGGCTCTGGGCATGGACAGAGCATAACGCTTCCGGTTGTCGCTATCATCGTGCCTCGTCCGCCTGGACGCCGCGCGTGGGCGGCCCGAGCGGGACTCGTGAGGTGTCTATGAACCGGATTCTGCACATCGGGCTTGGGCCGCTGGGTCAGAAGATCATCGCGGATTTGTACGAGCGGAAGCTCGGGCGGGTGGTCGCGGCGGTGGACCTCGACCCGAAACTGGCGGGCCGCGAGCTGGGCGACGTTGTCAAGGGATGCCCGGACGACCTGACGGTGATCAACCGCCTCGAAGACTTCTCGGCGTGGGACCAGGTCGACGCGGCGGTGGTCACGACGTCGTCGGACCTGCGGCTGTGCGCGGACACGTTCCGGACACTCTTGCGACACGGGGTGACGGTGGTCTCGACGTGCGAGGAACTGGTGTGGCCCTGGCTGCGGCACGAGGCGCTGGCGAAGGAACTCGACGAAGCGGCCAAACGCGGGAAGGGGCGGCTCTTGGGAACGGGCGTGAACCCCGGGGCCATGATGGACACGGTGCCGGTGTTCGCGACGGCGGTGTGCAAGAGCGTGCGGTCACTGGAAGTGCATCGCATCCAGGACGCGACGACGCGGCGGATCCCGTTTCAGAGGAAGATCGGGGCGACGTTGGACAAGGCCGCGTTCAAGAAGGGGATCAAGGACGGCTGGCTGCGGCATGTAGGGCTGGGTGAGTCGATGCACTTCATCGCGTATTACATGGGGATGAAGCTGGATACGTGGAAGGAGACCATCGAGCCGGTGCTGGCGACCAAGGCGATGAAGTGTGGGCTGGGGCCGATCAAGAAGGGGCACGCGTGCGGGGTGCGGCAGATCGCGGTGGGCAAGCAGAACGGCAAGACGCTCATCAAGATGGTGTTCCAAGCGAGCATCGGACAGAAGAGCCCGATGGACCGCGTGCTGGTGACAGGCGAGCCGAAGCTGGACGTAATCTTCTCGGGCGGCGTTCACGGCGACATCGCCACGAGCGCGATGACCTTGAACTCGATCGCGCAGCTGCGGGCGGCGTCGCCCGGGTTGCACACGATGGCGACGGTGCCGCTGGTGCGGTGGTCGCCGCCGCCGGTGGCGAAGCCGAAGGACGATTGAACGCTACGCGGACCGGGCCGGGCTTCACGGTGGTCGATGCCGCTGTTGATGGTTGATGTGAACGGGAGCCGAGGATGGGCCCAGATTCGCCGCTGATCGAACGGATCCTGCGGCGCGGCTCACCGCTCTTGGCGCGGGTGGCCGACCGGGCAGGGGAGCACCGGTTGCAGATTTTGCTGTCGGTTGAACGGGCGGGCGGCAGGCTGGAGACGCACGGCTTCCGGGTGGACTCGGAGTACTTCTATCCGGCCAGCACGGTGAAGTTGGTCGCGGCACTGGCGGCGCTGCGGATGCTGGGGAGGCTCTCGGCGGAGCACGGCGTGGCGATCGGGCCCGAGACGCCGATGGTGATCCACCCGACGTTCGCGGATCAGTTGATCGAGGACCGTGATCCGAGCAATGTGGACGGCGGGGCGATCACCGTCGGGCACGAGATCCGCAAGCTGGCGTTGGTGAGCGACAACGCCGCGCACAATCGGCTGCTGTCGCTGGTGGGGCATCGGGAGCTGCACGAGATGGCCTGGGGCGAAGGGCCGATGGGGCTGGGGCTCAAGTCGGCCAGGCTGATCCATCGGCTGAGCGAGCCGCGGACGGTGGAGGAGAATCGCAAGACGCCGCGGGTGGATCTGGCTGTTGGCGGCCAGTTGATCACGGTGCCAGCGCGAGACAGCGGACTGTTACTCGACAACTACGGGATGGAAGGGCTCGACGTCGGCACGGCGCACGTGGTGGGTGAACAGCTGGTCGCGGGGCCGATGTCGATGCGACAGAAGAACCGCGTGAGCCTGGCGGATCTGCATCGGCTGATCGTGCTGACGGCGCGGCGCGGCGAAGTTGACGGCGGAACGTCCTTTGAGTTGTCGAAGGCCGCGTGGGATCTGCTGCAAGAAGCGATGACCATCTATCCGTCGACGTCACGCAACCCGGTGTACACGGCGCGCGAGCATCCGGATCACTATGTGAAGTTTCTGCTGCCGGGGCTGCGCCGGTTGGGGCTGCCGAGCGATCCCTTGATCCTCAACAAGATCGGACAGGCGTACGGGTTCACGACGGAGAACGCGTTTGTAGAGGGGCCGGGCAGGAGGCCGTCGTTCTATCTGACGGCGACGCTGTATGCGAACGAGAGCGGTGTGTTGAACGCCGACAGCTACGACGACAAGACGGTGGCGGAGCCGTTCATGGCGGATCTGGGCGAGGCGATCGGGCGGACGCTGTGGGAGGGTTGAGCGAGTTCCGCGCAGCACAGCGTGTGGGTTGTTGCAACGGTGGTGGGATGAACGCGGCATCGGTTGCACGCTTTCAGCGTGCGGGACTTCTGTCAATCAACTCCGGGGGTTGCGTCGCAGAGCGTCCTTGACCCCCGGCTGCCGGATTGCAGCCCTTTGAGCTGAAGAAGGGCATCTCCGCTCGCTGTGAGTTGATCTTGTGGGGACTGAACATGCTCATTCCGAGTAAGCGTGGAGGAACTGGCCCAGGCGGGCGATAGCGGGGAGGCATTGCGGCCAGCGTTCGTTCTGGACGAAACCATGGGGAACGTTGGCCACGACATCGAGTTCGTGAACGACTCCGGCGCGGGCGAGGGCCACGGCGGCCTCGTGGCTTTGGGGTGCGAGCAGGTCGTCGGTGGCGACGGTCAGCAATGTGGAGGGCCACTTGGCCACTGAGTGGATCGGGCTCGTGCGGGGGTCGTCGAGGGTCGCGGCGTTCGGTGAGCGGCCCAAGTAGGCCTCTTGCATGATGCGCAGGCCCTCGCCGCCGGCGAGCCCTGTGATCGATTGGCGGAGAGATCGCTGGTTAAAGATGCCATAGATAAAAGCGGCGGCGCGGAAGAGACCAGGGGCGAGGCCGCAGATAGCCGCGGCGAGGTTGGCACCAGCGGAGTCGCCGACGATGACGAGTCGGCGCGGGTCGCTGTGGCGCGCGGCTGCTTCACGGGCGATCCAGTCGAGGCAGGCGGTGCAGTCGTTCAAAGCTGCGGGGAAGGGATGTTCTGGGGCCAGGCGATAGTCGGGCGCGAGGACGACGAAGCCCTGCTCAGCGAGGCGGGTTATGAAGCGGCGGTAGACGTGGGGGCTGCCGGTGACCCAGCCGCCGCCGTGGATGAAGAGGAGGACGGGGTGGGTGTGCTGATCGTCGGGCCGAGCCACGACGCCGGTGAGCGTGGGCGTTGGGCCGCGCTCGGGGGCGATGGCCACGCGCTCGAATGGGCGGACCCCGGCGGGGCGCTCGCCGGCATTGAGCAGATGATCGAACTCGACAGTGCCGCGACGGATATCGGCGACGGAAAGCGGCACGGGGCGAGAAGCGGCGAAGGCGATGAACTGATCGAGAGTTGATGGCATCGGCTTGTGCTTGAGCGAGTGTGCAGGATGATCAACCGGCATAATCCATGCTCTTCTGAAACGGTCGCGAGGACACGGCTAGATTCGTTTGCACCCCTTTGGGGCGCGGATTCTCATCGGGCGTTTTCCGGGGGTGTTCGTCGCCGAGCCTCCTTGAACCCCGGCTATCTCATGGCAGCCCATTGGGCTGAAGTAGTGCGAAGAACCAGAAAAGCAAAGCGGGTGGAAACGGCCCTTGTCATGGGAGCTTACGAGTGTCGGCCAGCTCAGCCGCAGCTTCGGGCGGGGCTAGACCTTGATGTAAATCTTTCGGCGATGCAGCCACCACGCAAAGATTCCGTAGATTGCGATGTAGACGCCCGTGGCGAGCCAGGGGCCGATGCCGGGAGCGAGGTCGCCGACGATGGGGCGGACGAGGGCGGCGAGATGGAGTTGGAGAGCGGAGAACATGTGCTGGCCGCCGAAGTCGCCGGGGGCCTGAACGCGCCAGTGCATCCAGACGAGCGTCCAGAGTAGCTCGGCGAGGACGTAGATGGCGATGGCATTGGAGCCGTAGGCGACGAAGAAGCGGCAGCGGGCGGGCGCGAAGGGGTCGCGGAAGCGGTCGAACGCGGCCCAGGCGGCGAGGGCGAAAGAAAGCAAGCCGAGCATGAGCAGCGTGGCGTGCCAGGCGGAGTCGTTGACGTTGCCCAGGGACCGTTCGATGGCTGTGTAGGCGAGCAGCCCGGCTGCGGCGGTGGCCCCCGCGAGCGTGACGCGCCAGCGCGGCCAACGCCATACATCCAGCATGGCGTAGAAGCAGGCCAAGACGATGGTGCCCGTGCCAGCGGAGATGAGGACATAGGACGAGGTGAAGAAGTCCTTGCTGATGCGGTGACCCGCGAGGTAATGCAGCACAGCGGCGGCGGCGCAGAGGAGCACGCCGAAGGCGACGAGGGCGGGGAGAGTGCGCTGAGCGACGGCGCCGCCGAGCCTGGCCGCGTCGCGCAGGCGATGGCCTACGAGCATCCCGAGGACGACCGTGGCGGCAGCGGGCAGGCCCTGGGTGATGGCCGTGCCCGCGAAGCCGAGTCGGCGTGCCTCGGCCTCGATGTCGGAGCGTTGGGCGACCCAATCCGCGCGAACCAGCCCGGCCTGGGCGGTGAGATCGGGCATCGCGAGCCACTTGCCGATGATGATGGCGAAGACGAATGCGAACTGGGCCCAACGCGGCGTGTGATAGACCACTACGGCAAGGAAATAGCCCAGCGCGATGAGCGGCAAGATGTCCCAATGGAGCAGCGTTTCCCAGGAGATGGGCGTGCCGGGCTTGGCGACGAACGCGCCGCTCGACCACGCGACGCCGTCGTTGGAGGACTTGGCCATCCAGATGAGGATGCCCAGGGCGTAGATGATCAGGGCACGGCGGGCGGCAGTGGCGATGCGGCGGGCGGGGGATTGCCCCTGGCCGCGGCCCGAGGCCATGGAGAAGGGGATCGCCAGGCCGACGATGAAGAGGAACCAGGGGAAGACGAAGTCGGCGAGCCATTGGCCGTGGCGGCCGTCGTTCCAGCCGGCGTGCTCAAACCACGCGGGGAAGGCCGCGTCGACGGCGGAGAGGTTAACAAAGAACATGAGGATGATGTCGAAGCCGCGGAAGGCGTCGAGCGAGAGCAGGCGGGGCGAGGTCGCCGCGGGGGCCGATTGGCTTGGGATCATTGTGATGTGCTCCGTGGCGGGGCGATGCCGCCGCTAGCTGGCGGCTCGGCGGCCCGAAAGCGAGACGCGGAACTTGGCTTCGAGCTTGGTCTCGTTGATGCGGGCGGGATCGATGGCGACGGGGATGATGACGCTGAACATCGCGCCGCGGCCCAGAGCGCTCTCGACCTGGATCTCGCCCTGCAGCAAGTGAGTGAGTTCTTTGCAGATGGCCAGGCCCAGGCCCGTGCCGGAGTGCTTGCGGTTGTAGCCAGCGTCGAGCTGGGTGAACTTTTCGAAGATGATGGCCTGATGCTCGGGGGCGATGCCGGGGCCGGTGTCGAGAACGCTGATGCGGACCTTGTCGAGGGCGGTGCCGGAGCCGGGCTCGCGGACCAGGAGCGGCTCGATGCGGAGGTTCACGATGGGCTGGCGCTGGTCGTCGGCGGAGGGCGGATCCTGCCCGGTCATGGCCCGCTCGGCACTCTGCACCGCGCGATCCTCGGCCAGCTTCTCGGCCACCTCACCCGTGAACTTCACAGCGTTGGAGAGCAGGTTGAACACAACCTGCTGGAGCTTCTTGGGATCGGTGCGGACGACGGGCGTGTCCGGGGCGATCTCGAAGCGGAGTTCGACGCCGCGTTTGTCGGCGACGGGGCGCATCAGGGCCATGAGCCCCTCGCCCATATTGGCCAGGTCCATCGGCTCGCACTGCACGTCCATCTTGCCCGCCTCGACCTTGGCGATGTCGAGCAGGCCGTTGATGAGGTCGAGCAGACTCTTGCCGGCGGAGACGATGTTCTCCAGATAGCGGCGGCGCTTCTGGAGCCGCGAGCTGTCGTCGCCGGCGGCGGCTTCGCGCTCGGCGATCTCGATCAGCAAGTCCGCAAAGCCCAGGATCGAGTTGAGCGGCGTGCGCAGCTCATGGCTGACGTTGGCCAGGAACTCGCCCTTGACGCGGTTGGCCTCGTCGAGCAAGACGTTCTGCGCTTCCAGCTCGCCCACGCGGGCGTCGAGGGCGTTGTTGATGGCGCGGAGGTTGCGCTGGCCTTCCTGGAGGGCCACGAGCATGGCGTTGAAGGTCTCGGCGAGGTCCTCGAACTCGTCGCCGGTGGCGATCTGGGAGCGGATGTCGAGATTGCCTTCGCGGACCTGGTCGGCCGTCCCACGCAGCGAGCGGACGGGGCCGAGCACAAGCTTGTTGGTGATGAGATAGAACGTGAGGACCGCCAGCCCCAGCGCCACCGAGCCAGCGGCCAGGAGATAGACGGAGTTGATGAGGCCCATGCGGCCGGCCTCGGGCGAGCGGCGTTCGAGGATGAGCACGCCTTGGAGGCTGCCGTCTGCCCCGCGGACGGCGCGCGCGAACTCGTGCAACCGCAACCAGCTCCGCCAGTGCGACTCGATCAGCTCGCCGCGCTTAGGGTCGGCGATGAAAGCGTCCCACGCCCGCCCCACGAAGGGGTTGTCCTCTCTAGCTGCGGCGACTTCCTCGGCGCTCAGCGCGGCAATACGCGCACCTTCAAGGTTCACCTCGCGGGCCCCGCTCCGCCCCGCTTCAGCCTCGCTACGCACCGTGGCCTCCCACACGCGGACCATCTCGCGGCAGGTGTCAAGGGCCTGGTCGTCAGCGATCGTGTTCATCCGCAGCCAGGGCACCGTGAGGGCGGCGACGATGATCAGCACCACGGCCGCTCCGAACAGAAGCAAGCACTTGTTCGCTAATGAAATACCCCGGAACATGGAAAGAGTCTAGGGGATCCGGGCAAGTCCCCACTTCCCGCAGAGATCCGCCGCTGGCGATCTCCGGGCCAACCGCTGGTTTGGCCGGGGCAGTTTGCTTTGCGGGCAATGCGAGCCTTCGACAGACCAGGGCCTAACATTTGTGACTCCGCTTCCATTGAGCGGGGCTCAAGACATCCCCGCTCCCGTTCGCTCACTCCTCTCGGAGACATTGCATGATCACGCCGACCACTCTGGCCGTCTCACTCGCCGCGATCCTTGTTGCCTCCGCGGGATCGGCGCTGGCCGGGCCCGAGGCCGCCGCGGGCAAGGCGGACTTGATCTCGCGGGAGTTGCTGTTCGGCAACCCCGATCGGGCCACGGCGCGCCTGAGCCCCGACGGCAAGATGATCTCGTGGGTCGCGCCCGTCAACGGCGTGCTCAACGTCTGGGTCGCGCCGCTCGACAAGCTGGACCAGGCCAGGGTCGTGACCAAGGACACCGGCCGGGGGATTCGGCAGTATTTCTGGGCCTTCACTAATGACCACATCCTCTACCTTCAAGACAAGGGCGGCGACGAGAACAACAAGGTCTATCTGGTGGACCTCAAGACGCAGGAGGAGCGTGACCTGACGCCGTTCGACTCCATCAACGGCCCCGACGGCAAGCCGATCATGCTCCCGTCGGGCAAGCCGCTACGCCCGCAGGCACGGGTCGAGGCGGTGAGCGAGAACTTCCCCGACAAGATCATCGTGGGACTCAACAACCGCAACCCGGAGTTTCACGATCTGTACGCCATCGATCTCAAGACGGGCGCACTCACGCTGTTCTTCGAGAACAACGAGTGGGCCGGGTTCGAGTTCGACGACCGCTTCGACCTGCGGATGGCGGTTCGCATGACCGAGGACGGAGGGCAGGAGTTCTTCCGCAACGCTGGCGAGCTGACGAGCAAGGGCGACAGGCCCATCGCCGCGAAGTTCGAGAACTTTGACAGGATCCCCGGTGACGACGCGCTCACCAGCGGGCCCATCGGCTTCGACAAGACCGGCGGGACGCTCTACATGCGCGACAGCCGCGGGCGTGACACCGGGGCCATGTTCGCCGTCGACCTTTCCACGGGCAAGAAGACGCTGGTGGCCGAGAGCGCCAAGGCCGACGCGGGCGGGGCGATGATCCACCCGACGGAGAAGAACATCCAGGCGGTGTCGTTCAACCACCTCCGCAACGAGTGGACGATCATCGATCCTTCGATCAAGCCGGATCTTGACTACCTCAAGACCGTCGCCGAGGGCGAGGTCAACGTGACCAGCCGGTCGCTCGACGATCGCACGTGGCTGGTGTCGTATCTGATGGACAACGGGCCGACGCGGGTTTACGTCTATCACCGCCAGGCCAAGAAGGCGGTGTTCCTGTTCTCCAACCGCAAGGACCTTGAGGGCTTGGCGTTGGTGAAGATGCACCCGATCGTGATCAAGAGCCGCGACGGGCTGGATCTGGTCTCCTACTTGACGCTCCCGCTCGAGGCCGACAGCGACGGCGACGGGCGGCCCGAGAAGGCCGTGCCGATGGTCGTCAACGTGCACGGCGGGCCGTGGGCTCGCGACGACTGGGGCTTCGACCCCGAGGCGCAGTGGCTGGCCAACCGCGGCTACGCGGTGCTGCAGGTCAACTTCCGCGGCTCGACCGGTTTCGGCAAGGCCTTTGTAAACGCGGGCAACCAGCAGTGGGCCGCGAACATGCACAACGACCTGCTCGACGCCGTCGACTGGGCGGTGGACAACAAGGTCGCGATCAAGGACAAGGTGGCGATCTACGGGGGGTCGTACGGCGGCTACGCCGCGCTGGTGGGCTTGACATTCACGCCCGAGGTCTTCGCGTGCGGGGTTGCCATCGTCGGCCCGTCGAACATCGTGACCCTGCTGAACACCATCCCGCCCTATTGGGCGCCGATCGTGAGCATGTTCACGACACGCGTGGGGGATCACCGCACCGAGGCCGGCCGCAAGATGCTCGAGGAGCGTTCGCCGCTGTCGCGCGTGGACAAGATCCAGCGTCCGCTGCTGATCGGCCAGGGTGCCAACGACCCGCGCGTGAAGCAGTCGGAGAGCGACCAGATCGTCAAGGCGATGCAAGCCAAGAACATCCCGGTGACGTACGTACTCTTCCCGGACGAAGGCCACGGCTTCGCGCGGCCCAATAACCGCCTGGCGTTCTACGCCGTCGCCGAGGCATTCCTGGCCGAGCACTTAGGAGGGCGCAGCCAGCCGGTGGGCACCGACTTCCAAGGCTCGTCGGTGCAGATCCCGACGGGTGCGGAACAGGTGAAGGGCGTGAAGGAAGCGCTCGGTAACAAGAAGTGAGGCCCCCGATGAACCGGGGCGGCCGGTTACATCGCTAGGTCAGGGCGGCCCAAGAGTCAGCGTCGATCCATACGACCAGGCCCGCGCGGAGTGCTGCGCGGGCCTGTTTGCGCTAGGTCCGTCGCGTTATCTCTTGAATGTGAAAGGGTTTGCACTCAAGGTGTGGTCCCGCCGCGTTCGCCTAGCCGCACAATCCGCACGACCCGTGTGGGGGAGCGCACCTTCGGGATGATCGACCAAGCCGGGGGAAGCCCCGGCCGATAGTCCCCTCGGCGCGGATTCGCGACTGCTCGCGACATGGAGGTTGCCAATATGAGTACTTCACAGCGGACCTTTGATCAGGTCAAGTCGATCCTCGGTAAACTCGGCCGGAACATCGATCAGCTCCGCGAGCAACGGCTCGGGCCTACGCCGGCGGTCGCTGGGGTTCCCATCGGGGTCGCTCCCGTCACGTCCGTGGCGGCGACGCCGCGCATCGGTGCCCAGCAGCCAAATGCAGGGCTCCCCAACAGCACACAGCTCACGCCCGATACCACGCTCATCGGCGGTGCCGCGCCCACGCCGACGACGCCCGGACAGGCCAAGTGGGGCCGGGCCCAGCCGATCCGCGATTGAAACGGCTTCAACGCCACCGAGGCCTCAGGGGGAACTGGGTGCTCGGACGGTTCGGGGATCGACCAGCACAGCCTTTCGGTGTGACCGTGCGACCGCGATGACGCGGTTGCGGGCGGTCATTTCGCCGAGCGTTCAGCGATCCAGGCGCGGATGCGCGCCTCGAGCAAGCTCACCGGCACCGCGCCCGCGCCCAGCACACGGTCGTGGAACGAGCGCAGGTCGAACCGTTCGCCCAGCGCCACCTCGGCCTCGCGGCGGAGCTGCCGGATCTTCATCTCGCCGAGTTTGTACGCCGTGGCCTGGCCGGGCCAGGCGATGTAGCGGTCCACCTCGCGCTCGATGTTGAGCTTGGACAGGGCCGTGTTGGCCGAGAGGAAGGCGATGGCCTTCTCGCGGCTCCAACCCAGCGCGTGGATGCCCGTGTCGACCACGAGCCGCGCGGCCCGCCACATCTCGTAGGTGAGCCGACCAAAATCGTCATAGGGGTCTTCATAAAGCCCCTGGCCACCCGCCGGTTCGGTCCCGCCGATCTTGTCGGCGATGGCGACGCGGCGGACAGGCCCGCCGCCGGCTTCGAGGCCCAGACGCTCGGCGTACAACGCCCAGCCCTCGACAAAGACCGTGAAGCCGAGCATGGTGCGGAAGGGATGGACGCCTTCGAGCTCGTCGGCGAGCGCGATCTGATGGTGATGGCCCGGCACGGCCTCGTGCATGGTGAGCGCCGTCATCTCGTAGCGCGGGCGTTGATCAAGGGCGTGGGTATTGGCCAAGAAATAGCCGGGGACGCCGGTCTTGAGCGAGCCTGGGTAGTAGTACGCCGTGGGAGAGCTGGGGGCGGCGAAGCGCGGGATCGGGCGGACGCCGTAGCTATTCCGCGGGAGGACGCCGAAGAACCGCGGCATCTCCGCGTCGATCCGCTTGGCCAGGTCGCGATAACCCTGCAGCAGTGCCTCCGCCGACTGGTGATAGAAGCGCGGATCGGTGCGGAGGTAATTCACGAACGCGTCGAAGAGTGCGTCGCCCGATAGGCCGACCTTGCCGGGAAAGTCGCTGCGAGCGATGACGGTGAACATCTCGGCCCGGATTCGGGCCACTTCGCTCACGCCGATCGCGTGGATCTGGTCGGCGCTGAGGTCGGTGGTGGTCTGCACGCGCAGGGCGTAGTCGTAGCCGGCCCGCCCATCCACCCCGTCGCTGGCGCCAATAGTGTCTCGGCAGCCGGGGACATACTCATCGCGTATAAACGCGGCCAGGCGCGCGTATGCGGGGATGATGCCCGTGCTGATCGCGACCCGCGCACGAGCGGCGGCCTCGTCATCCGCCGCCCGCCCGCGGAAAGGCTCGTAGAACGGGCTGCTGGTCGGATCGGCCTTAAAAGCTTCGCTGGCGAGCGCGGCGGCTTGATCCGCCGATGCGACCATCGCCACCTTGGGCTGCACGCGGCCGGCCTTGAGCCCGGCGCGCATGTTGGCGATGTGCTGGTCGATGAGCCGCGGCACCGCCTCAAGCCGCTGCGCGAAATCGGTGTAATCACGCGGCTTGGCGAAACGAAGCTGATTGGCCATCTGCGGCAGCCACACGTGCGGCCCGCTGCGATCGTCGAGAGGCAGCTGCTCCGGAAAGAACGTCTCCCCGAGCTGGTCGTTTTCAAGAGAGAGCTTCAGAAGCCCGTAGTCGACGCGATCGTCCTCGCCCAGGCCACGCTCGTCGAGGGTCTTCAGTCTCTCCAGCCGTGATTTTGTCTGGGCCCGCGACTTGGCCAGAGCCCCTGGGCCGACGTCTTCGAGCATTCCGTTGTAGCGGTCGTCGCCGCGGAGGCTGGCCGTCAACGGACTTTCCCGCAGGATCTGCTCGTAGTGCTCGTCGAGCAGCGCCTTCAGCGCGGCCGATCGGCCCGGTGAAACGACGGGCTGGCTGGTGCCCGCCACGCCCGAGAACGCCGCCGTTGGCACGATCAGAGCCCCGACAATGCCGAGACAAAACAGGAGGTTTCGCATGGCGGAGAGCCTATCGCGTCCTCCCGCCCCGTGCCGCGGTTGGCGAGGCGGGAATATCGGCCCTTGCACCAAGCCGCTTGGCACACTGCCCCCACAAGGCTAAACTCTGGGCCGCCAGCAAACTTGCGGCGCGAACAAGTTAGGGGTATGGTGTAACGGTAGCACGATTGACTCTGACTCAATTAGTCTAGGTTCAAATCCTAGTACCCCTGTTTTCGGTCTTCCGCCCAGCCAAGAACTGGCCGATTGGGTGAGCGGATGATCGCTCATTTCTGCCCATGTTAATCCGCATCGTGGCCATCTTGCTCGCGCTGATTCAGCCCGCCGCCTTCCCGGTGTGGTGCTGGTGCGCGATCCCCTGCTCAGCGGGGCAAGCAGCGGCTGAGGGGTGTTTCGCCAAGGAACCAGGAGACCGGGAGCACACGTGTTCGGCGGACCGCTCCGAGGCGGCGACGGATTGCTGCTGCAACCCGCTGCCGGAAGAGCCGCCATTGACACCTGCGGAGCATTGGCCGTCCAAGCCGGGCTCCCCGGTTGAGATGCTCGAGCTCACGCTTCTGCCGGGCCACTGGCATCCCGTAGAGCGGGTGCTCCCGCCCCGCGCCCAAGAGCCGGTGCTGTCTGGCCCGTGCCCATCGCACCAGTTCGACCGCTCTCGCCAATCACTTTTGTGCGTCAGAACGACCTAGCAGCGGCCCGGGGCCCGCACGCTGTTCGTCCGACCGGTCGGCTCGCTGTGAGCCGCCGAGCACATCCATCATCACATCCAAGGGCGGCCAACAACCGTCCATCATTCAAGGAATGATCCATGCTTTCACGTCGTAACTCGATCCGTTCTCTGCTTGCCGCCATCACCCTGGGGGGCTTGGGAACCCTGGGATTCGCGCTTCAGTCCAAGCCAGCCCAGGTCGACACCGTCAGCAACTGCTGCCCCTGCTGCGCCGCCCACGGCTGCGGCACGAGCTGCTGCTGCAACGACGGCTGCACCTGCTGCGGCGACGGGTGCTCATGCTGCGTGGTCCAGGAGAAGGCCGTCGCCAAGGACTCGTGCTGCGAAGCGGGCAAGACGGCTTGCACGGCTCAGTGATGCCTGAAGTTTGAAACCACAATTCCCCGGGCCGGGGGCTGACGCCTTCGGCCCGATTTCGCATCGCTTTTCAATAACGCTCACGGCTGGCCATCGGGCGTCGGAGTCGGCGCGACCGGAGCCGCCGCGGGGGTGGGCGTGGGCGTAGAGGTGGCGACGGACATGTTGAGCACGTCCACCCGGCGTGGCAGCAGGATGATCGCGTTCAGGCCCGCGTCCATGCGTTCTTCGCCGACGACGCCGATGATCCGGCCGAGCTTGGCTTCGAGATCCAGACCTTCGGCGGGAGCGAGGTAGCCGAGCGTGCGGGCGGTGCCGGGCTCGGGGCTCACGAGGCGGTAGAGCTTGGGCAGAACTGTGCCGTCGTAGACGGTGCTCGGCACCAATCGCCCAATGGCCTTGTAAATGGCCTTCTTCTCGAGCTCGGCGATCTGCTTGGCCAACTCTGCGTTGCGGGTGTTGAGCTGCTGTTTGTTGCTGTCCGACTGCTTTACCGTGTCACGCAGCTCGCGGCGGGCCTTGAGGACGCTGACATATCGCTCCAGCACGCGGGCCTCACGCTGGCCAGCGGCGGAGGCGTCGAGCGTGGTGATGTGCGACTCGAATGCCGCGATGGCCTGATCCAGCTCCGCCTCGCCCAGCGGCTGCTTCCGCACGGTCTCAAACAAATCCACAAGCTGCTGTGCCTTGCTCGGCTTGAGCGGCTCGGGCGGCGTCAGCACCGGCGTCATGGGCTGCGGCGGGACCGTCGTGGTCGGGGCCGCCTCCGAGGGGTTCGTGGGAGAAGTCGCGGGCGGCGTGATCGGGGCGGGTTTGGGGCCGTCGGTCCCGGTGGCGGGAGTCGAGTTCACGGGCGTCGTGCCCGGCACGGGTGTCGGGGCCGAGGGCTGTGTGCCCGCGGCCGGCTGTGTGCCACCGCCCGCAGGGGCATTGGTGCCGGTGCCGGGGGTGGCGATGGGCGGGGGAACCAGGGGCTGGCCCGCGCTGGTATTGGCTGGAGGCGTGGTTCCAGGGGCCGCTGATCCCGAGGTCGTGGATCTGGAGGTCGTGGATCCGGAGGTCGTCGTCGGCGCGGTGTCGGCGGCACCGGACATCGACTTGGCCTCCTCGGGCGTGGCCTTGCGGACGGACTCGCGGCTCACATAGCCCCGAGCCTGGCTGGGGGCGACCACGGCGTACATGCCGGGCTTGCCGTCGTCGCCCTTGATGATCTGCGTGATCGTCAGCTTGGTGCCGGGATCGAGCGCGGCGTCTAGAAGCGGATACCACGATCCGCGGTCGCCGGCGTTGAGGTTGGCCGCCCGCAGCCGCGACGGCCTGATGAGCTCGCCTCGAACAGTCTCGCCGCCGACGAGGTCGGTCTTGTTGCTCTCAAGCTTCAGGTCCTCGGCCTTGACATACGCCTTGAGCCCTTCGGGATAGCTCACGCGGACGAACCCCGCGTCCTCGCCGTCGACACGGATTAGAGTGCCAGCCTTCAAGTTGGTCACGGGGTAATAAAGCACCGCGGCCCCGCAGCGGAGCGGAGCCTCGTCGCGGGTGACGATCGCGATGTAGGACTCGACGCTCTTAGGCTGAGCCCACGCGGCAGCCGGGCCAAAGGCCGAACCGGGCGCAGCGATCGGGCAAACAGTCCCCATCAGGGCGACCAGGGATAACAAGGCCAGGCGGCGGGCATTCTTCACGGGCGACTCCTCAAAGCAGGCGGATACGTGCAATTTGTAGGCCGAGATTCGAGCGGGAACACAACCAATCACCGGCATATGAATCGGCTCACAGGCCCTCGCGGCAACGCAAAGGCGGACCGCGCAGGGCCTGCGCCCCCCATGGACTCGTCTCAGCCCCGTTCGTATGCTCGTCCTCGTGCCCCAGACCTCAGATCGAACCCGCGCTTCCGAGGTGCAAGACCGCTTGGCCGGCACGGGTATCTCCCTGATCGTCGCGCTGGTGCTCTTGGCGGGCTGCTCGTCCCCCCTGCATGACCGGGCCTCGCCGGAGCAGGAACTGAGGCGTTCCGTGCTCGACGCTGCCCGGCGCGAGATCGCCGAGGCCCAGCGGAGCCCCGGCGACCGCGTGACGACCCGCGAGGACCGACTCAAGGCCCTGGACCTCAAGCCACAGATCATCGAAGAGCTCAACCGGATCTCCGGGCTCGACTCCTACCCGGCGTACGCGGGGGTGCCCGGGCCAGGCGTGGCCTTGGGGCCCAACCTGCTGGGCCAACCTACAGAAACGGTCGCCATCAGCCTGCAGAGGGTCATCATCACGGCGGTGAGCAACAACCTCGACGCCCAGTTCGCCCGGCTGGCCCCTGCGGTGAACGAGGCCGAGCTGGTGGCCGCCGAAGCCGCGTTCGACTGGTCGTTCTTCACGAACTTCCAATACGGCAACGTCGACGAGCAGCAGGTCAACTCGTCGCAGAGCATCCTGGGTGGCAGCGGCGACTTGTTCAACCAACGCCAGGTCTTCCAGACCAGCGCCGGGCTGCGGCGCCGCATCACGTCGGGCGGCGTGCTGACCATCCAGCAGAGCCTCGACACCGCCTACACGACCGTCGAGGGCATCACCAACACGCCCAACCCGTCCAACCAGGCCGAGCTGACGCTGCAGCTCGACCAGCCGCTGTTGCGGAACGCGGGGTCGGACGTGGCGCTGGCGTCTGTGCGGCTGGCCGCCAACGCGCAACGCGACGGGATCCAGCAGCTTAAGGCGACGCTCATCCGCGTCGTGACACAGACCGAGACCTCGTACTGGGAACTTGTGCGGGCGTTCGGCGAGTTGCAGATCGCCCAGCGCCTGCTGGAGCGCGGGATCGAAGTACGCAATGTCCTCAAGAACCGGCGCGACGTCGACGCCAATCCCAGCCAGTTTGCCAACGCCGAGGCGGCGGTGCAGTCTCGCCAGGGCGACCTGATCACCGCGGAGAACCGTCTACGCCAAGCCAGCGACGCGCTCAAACGGCGCATGAACGACCCGACGCTGACGGTGGGGTCGGAGGTGGTGTTGATCCCCGCCGATCGCCCTGTGGACGCACCGATCCGGTTCAGCCTGCTCGACGCCATCACGCTGGCGTTGGGGAACCGGCCCGAAGTGCAACGGGCCGTCCTGAGCATCGATGACTCGTCGATCCGGCAAGAGGTCGCCGACAACGCGCGGCTGCCGATGCTCGACCTGCGGGCCCAGACGCGGTTCAGCAGTCTGCGTGGAGGGGCCGACAGCGCGATCTCGTCGGAGGTCGAGGGCAAGCTCGTCAGTTATCTGCTCCAGTTGCAGTTCGAGCAGCCCATCGGCAACCGGGCGGCCGAGGCCGGCTATCGACGCCGACGGCTGGAGCGCACGCAGGCCGTGATCGTGTATCGCGATGTGGTGCAGCAAGTCGTGGTGGAGATCAAGGACGCCCTTCGGACCATCGAGACGAGCTACCGGCTCATCGAGCAACGCCGCTCCAGCCGCCTGGCCGCTGCGGAAGATCTCCGCGCTCAGGTCGTTCGCGAGCGCGAACTGCAGGGGCTCAGCCCCGAGCTCCTCGATTTGAAGCTCCGCAAGCAGCAGCAACTGGCGCTCGAGGAGAGCCGGGAACTCGAAGCGTTGGCGGGCTTCAACGCCGCCGTCGCCCAGCTTTTTTCGGCCATCGGCACGGCCCTGGAGCGCAACCGCATCCAGTTCGAGGTCCCCGCCACGTTCAACGAACAGGAAGCGATCAAGGAGCGGGCGGGCGAGCGGATGCAGTTCAACACCGCCCCGCAGCCCGTTCCACCCGAGCGGCAGAACCCCGTCCCGCCCGAGGGGCCGACAGTGATCAATGGGCGCTCGCCCTGAAGCCGCCCGCGACGGCCCACCCCTCAAGCATCGCCCCGCGATCCCCGACATAATGCGTTCCGCATGACAGCGATCCTCGGCATCTCGGCGTTCTATCACGACTCCGCCGCGGCGCTGGTGGTCGATGGTGCGATCGTCGCCGCGGCCCAGGAAGAACGCTTCACCCGCGTCAAGCACGACCACCGCTTCCCCATCCACGCCGTCGACTACTGCCTCGCCCACGCGGGCCTTCAACCCGAACAGATCGACTTCGCCGCGTTCTATGACAAGCCGCTGCTCAAGTTCGATCGCCTGCTCGAAACCTATCTGGCCCACGCCCCGGCGGGGTTCCTCTCGTTCGCCAAGGCCATGCCCGTGTGGCTCAAGGAAAAGCTGCACCTGCCCCGAGTCATGCGCCAGGGCCTCAAGGGGCGCTATCGCAAGCGGTTTGTTTTCCCCGAGCACCACGAGAGCCACGCCGCCAGCGCGTTCTTCCCCAGCCCGTTCCAGGAAGCCGCGATCCTCACGCTTGATGGCGTCGGCGAATGGGCCACGGGCTCGTTCGGCACCGGCCGCGGGAACACGATCGAACTCTCGCACGTGATGCACTTTCCCCACTCCCTGGGCCTGCTTTATTCCGCGTTCACCTACTTCACCGGCTTCCGCGTCAACTCCGGCGAGTACAAGCTCATGGGCCTCGCCCCCTACGGCGAGCCGCGCTTCTTTGACCTGATCCTCAAGCACCTTATCGACCTCAAGCCCGACGGCTCGTTCCGCATGGACCAGTCGTACTTCAACTACGCCCAGGGCCTGACGATGACCAACGACCGCTTCGCCAAGCTCTTCGGCGGGCCCGCGCGAGGTCCGGAATCGCCTATCACGCAGCGCGAGATGGACCTGGCCGCGTCGATCCAGAAGGTCACCGAGGAGATCGTGCTCCGCACCGGCCGGCATGTACACCGCGTCACCGGGCAGAAGAACCTGTGCCTGGCCGGCGGCGTGGCGCTCAACTGCGTCGCCAACGGGCGGCTGCTTCGCGAAGGGCCCTTCGACCAGATCTGGGTACAACCCGCGGCGGGCGACGCTGGCGGAGCGCTGGGCGCGGCCCTCTTCACGTGGCACCAGCTCTTGCAGAAGCCGCGCACGGCGGGCACCCGCGATAGCCAATCCGGCTCGCTCCTTGGCCCTCAGGCGACCGAAGACGACATACGCGAGTTCCTCTTCGAGAAAGCCATCCCTCACCACGCCTTCGAGAATGATCAGGCGCTCTGCGACCGAGTCGCCGAACTACTGGCCAGCGACAAGGTCGTCGGCTGGGTGCAGGGCCGGATGGAGTTCGGCCCCCGGGCGCTCGGCTGCCGGAGCATCCTGGGCGACCCACGCTCGCGCGGCATGCAGTCGGTGATGAACGTCAAAATCAAGTTCCGTGAGAGCTTTCGGCCCTTTGCGCCGTCGGTCCTGGAGAGCAGGGCCCATGAGTTCTTCGAGGTCCGCCCGGGCGAGCAGTCCCCGTACATGCTGATGGTCGCGCCGCTTCGCGAGGCCCATCGGCTCGCGGCGGCGGACAGCCCGCTGGCCGGGCTCGACAAACTCAAGGCCGCCCGCTCGACCCTCCCGGCCATCACGCACGTCGATTTCTCCGCACGCGTGCAGACCGTCGACCCCGAACGCCACGGCCGCTACCACACGCTCCTTCAAGCCTTCGAGGCCCGCACCGGCTGCCCGGTCCTCATCAACACCAGCTTCAACGTCCGCGGCGAGCCGATCGTCTGCACGCCGCAAGACGCCTACCGCTGCTTCATGGGCACCAACATGGACGCCCTCGTTCTCGAACGCTGCATCCTGCTCAAGTCCGAGCAACCCGGCGGCGACCAGCTCCGCAACGAGCACTACCTCGCGCAGTTCGCACTCGATTGAGCCTCCATCATGGATCAAGGCAAAGTCATCGATATCAAGATCGACCCCTCGCCGCGCGACCTGCGGATCTTCGCCGTGCTGTGGCTGGTGTTCTTCGTCGTCCTCGGCAAGCTCGCGTTCTTCACTGACAAGGCCATCTTCTCCATGGCCTGCTTCACCTCGCTGATGTTCCTGATCAGTTTCGCCCTCAACCGCGACTATCCGCGCCGCGACCAGCTCCGCGGGGCCATCATCCCCGGCGTGCTCTGGTCGATCTTCGCCATCGAGCACCTCGCCCGCGGCGGCGGCGGGTGGTGGACCACCGTCCGCACTTGGCAACCCTGGCCCGGCGCCCCGCACCTGCTGACGCCCATCGGCGACGGGGCCCAGTGGACGGTGCTGGCCGTGGTCCTGATCGTGGCCGTGGCCGGCGGGCTGCTGATCTTTGCGAGCCGCGCGGCCGGACGGTTCATCTACCGCACTTGGATGTTCGCCGCCCTGCCCATCGGCTGGACCTTCAGCCATGTGATCCTCGCCGCGATCTACTACCTCATCATCACGCCCATCGGCTTGGGCCTCCGCCTCACGGGCCACGACGCGATGCAGCGCCGCTTCGACCCGGGCGCCTCGACCTACTGGATCCCGCACCGGGCCCCGGCCGATCCGAAGCGCTATTTCCGGCAGTTTTGAATCCCGCTCACGCCTTGCCCGGTCGCTGCGACCAACAATGGCCCATGGACGAGGCCCCCGAACGCCCGACGCCCGATCTCGCCGCGGCCGCCAAACGGCTCGCCTCGGGCGGCGTGGTCGCGTTCCCCACCGAGACGGTCTATGGCCTCGGCGCCGATGCGCTCAATCCCGAAGCCGTCGATCGCGTATTTCGCCTCAAAGCTAGACCCTCACGCAACCCGCTGATCGTCCACGTCACCGGCCCGGCGATGGCCGCGACGGTCACCTCCGAGTGGCCGACAGCCGCCGAGCGGTTGGCCCGCGCGTTCTGGCCCGGGCCGCTGACGCTGGTGCTGCCCAAGCACGAGCGCGTTCCGGGCAACGTCGCCGGCGGCGGACCGACGGTCGCAGTCCGCGCGCCGGATCACCCGATCGCGCTCGCGCTGCTCTTCGAAGCCGCGACCCCGCTGGTCGGCCCCTCGGCCAATCTCTCGGGCGCGGTCTCGCCGACCTGCGCCGATCACGTCCGCGCGGCCTTCAGCGCCGAAGACGTCCTGGTCCTCGACGGCGGCCCCTGCCGCGTGGGGATCGAATCGACAGTCATCGACCTCACCTCGCCGACACCGCGGATTCTCCGCCCCGGGATCATCGGCCACGCGCGCCTCGCGGCCGTGCTGGGCACACCCGTCGAGCAGCACCACCATCGCGACCACGATGACTCGTCTGCCGCCCCGCCCTCCCCCGGCCTGCTCAAGCACCACTACGCACCCAAGACCCCCGCGCTGCTCATCGACGTTGAAGAGCTCGAAGACCATCTCGAAGACGCGCTCGACGATGGCGTCCGCGTTGTGGTGATCTCGCACCATCTGGCCGTGCAGGTCGATGACCCGCACGAACTGATCCGCATGCCAGGGTTTGCGCTGCCGTATGCCAGCGCGCTCTACGACGCCTTGCGGCGTGCCGATGACCTGGCGGCCGTGCGAATCCTCATTGAGCGCCCGCCGACACAAGCGGAGACGGATGAAGACACGGCCATCTGGCACGCCGTCCACGAACGCCTGCGCCGCGCCACCGCGCCACGCTGAAGCCACGTCGATCAGCGCGTCCGCCGCGTCACGTGGCCCTGCGCATCCTCAACCAGCACCACTTGAGCCTCGCGGATGAAGAGCCCGTGGTCGACGACGCCGGTCATCACATCGAGCTTCGCGGCCAAGGCCGTCACATCTCCCCAGCCCGGCCCGCTCGCGGGGAGGGCGACGTCGATGATCAGATTGCCGTTGTCGGTGATGAGGTGGCCGGGGCCGTCCTTCCGCGGGCGGATGGGGCCGTCAAGGCCCAGTTCCTTCAGCCGCGGCCGGATGCTCGCGGCGGCCAGCGGGATGATCTCGATCGGCAGCGGCATCTTGAGGCCCAGCCGATCGACGAGCTTGGTGTGATCGATGATGTTCACCGACTCGCGTGCCGCCGCGACCACGATCCGCTCGCGCGTCATGGCCGCCCCGCCGCCTTTGGTCATGCGAAGCTGCGGGTCGACCTCGTCGGCCCCGTCGAATAGAAAATCAACGCGCTCGACCCCGCCGAAATCGACGACCTTCAGCCCCAGGCTCTTGGCTAGATCCTCGGTGGCCTGGCTGGTTGAGACGCAGGTGATGCTCAACTTCTCAGCCTGTACCCGCGCTGCCAACGCCCGCACGCCGCGAAACGCCGCCCGGCCCGTGCCAAGCCCCACCATCATGCCGCTCTTCACAGGTGCGACGGCGGCGTTGGCAAGCAGATCTGGCCCACTAGGTGTCGCGGATGGCGTGCTCATCTCACCAGTCTCTCACAACCGCCGATCGGCCGCAAGCCACGGCGTCCTTACTAGGTGCCTCGATTCCTCATGCCTCGATGCCCTCCCAGCATCGCCCCACTCTCCGCTACCATCCACTCCAATGTGCGGCATCGCGGGAATCCTGGCGATCCAACTCCCGGGCACAACGCCCGATCATCTGACGCTCATCCCCGAGGCATGGCTGGATCTCCTGGAAGCATCCATCGCCCACCGAGGTCCCGACGGCCGCGGTCGCTTCCGTGATCGCGCCGCACGCCCCGATGGCGCGTCGGTGGAGGTAGCGTTCGTGCACCGCCGGCTGAGCATCCTCGACCACAGCGGGGGTGCCCAGCCAATGCTGGCGAGCCTTGGACCGAGTGCGCCGTCTTCCGCGCTTCTACTCCGTGGCACCACCGGTGCTTCGGCCCACTATGAGCCGCACCCCGCGCACGATCTTCTCGCCGTCGTGTTCAACGGCTGCATCTACAACCACCGCGAGCTGCGCCGCGAGCTTCAAGCCGGCGGCCACCGCTTCGCGAGCGACCACAGCGACACCGAAGTCCTCCTCCACGGCTCCCGCGCCGACGGACCGCGCCTCCCCGAACGCCTCGACGGCATGTACGCCTACGCCGTCTGGTCGCACGCCGCCGCGAGCCTCACGCTCGCTCGCGACCATGCCGGCGAGAAGCCTCTGTACCTCACGCGCTTCACGCTCACGAGCGAAGGCCCGACATTCATCGCGTTTTGCAGCGTGCCCGCAGGGTTGATCGAACTGCGCCGAGCCGCGTGCGTCGCCGTCGAGCCCGATCCGCTCGGCATCACACTCTGGCTCAAGCACGGCTACTGGCCACGGCTCCCCGTTCGCGACCTGATCGAGGCCCAGCCGGGCGCGTGCTATGCGATCAACGCCAGCTCTCCCTGGCCGCCGCAGCCGAGCGCCCGCGTCACGCTCCCACCACCATCATCGCGATTGGACCAGCGCTCGCTCTCCGCGCTGCTCGCGCACGCCGTCGATTCGCGGCTCGATGCCGACGTGCCCGTCGGGTGCTTCCTCTCGGGCGGGGTTGATTCATCGATCATCGCCGCCCTTGCGCAGCGATCGCTCCAAGCCCGCGGCCAGCGCCTCCGCACGTTCAATGTCCGCATGCCCGACGCCGCTCTAGACGAATCGCGCTTCGCACGGGCAGTGGCCGATCACCTCGGCACCGACCACGCCGAACTCGATTGCGCACCGTCCGCCGCCGAGGATCTCGTCAACCTCATCGGCCAACTAGGCCTCCCCTTCGGCGACAGCTCGCTCCTCCCCACACACTGGGTCTCGGCCACCGCTCGCGAGCACGTCACCGTCGCGCTCGGCGGCGACGGCGGCGACGAGCTCTTCGCAGGCTATCGCCGCCACCGAGCGAGCGCCTTGCTCCATCAACTCCACGGCCCTTTGGCGGCCCTTCGCGCTCTTCCCGACTGGTTGCGAACCCCCCGGCCAGGGACAACAACTGAACGCGTCATAAACGCCGCCCGATACGCCGGCTACGACGATCTCGCCACCATCTTTAGCTCGCCCCAGTTGCACGCGCTGCTCGGCGGCGACGGCGGTCGGTCCGCGCTCGACGCTGAGTACAACGGCCGCCAGCCACCCGCCGACGCCCGCCGCGACGACTACTCACGCTACCTGCCCTGCGACCTGATGCGCAAAGTCGACACGGCCTCCATGGCCGTCGCCCTCGAAGTGCGGGCACCGTTCCTCGAACGCACTCTGGCGGGGGCCGCGCTCGGCACACCCCTCGGCGAGATCGACGCCGGCGCCGGGAGCAAAGGCCTCCTGCGGCTGTTCGCACGCACGCTCGTGCCCGCAATCGCCATCGATCGGCCCAAGGCCGGCTTCGCGATCCCACTCGCCCGCTGGTTCCGCGCTGACTACGCCGGGCTCCGCACGCTGCTGCTAGACACACTCGCTCGCCCCGGATGCTTCGACGGCCTCGGGATTGAAGTCCGCCGATCGTCGGTGCAAACACTCATCGACGAGCACCTCGCCGGTCGCCGCGACCATGCGCAACGGCTCTATATTCTGCTCGTCATGGCCCTCTGGACCAACAACACGCTGAGGCGCACATGAGCGCCGCGTCCTGGCGCTCGCCCAGTGCCCCACCCAATCCCGCTGCCCCGCGTGTGTTCGTCTCGATCACCACGCACACCACCCGCCACCTCGCCGCCACGCTCGCCGGGCTCGCGTGGCAGACCCTCGCGCCGCACGCCATCGCCGTCTCCTGCGACACCGACGCGCCAGCGCTCGCGGCCGAACTCGACGTCTGGTGGCCACGCGTGCGGGGCGCCCTCGGCACCCGCCATCCGAGCGCCTCCACGGTGCTCCTGCACACCTTCCGCCCGCACCAAGGCCGCCCCCGCGCCAACCAAACCCGCAACAACGGCCTCCGCGCACTCATCGACCACGCCGGCCTCCAGCCGAGCGACCTCATCGTGATCCTCGACGGTGACATCGCCCTCGCGTCCGACGCCCTCACGCAGCACCAGGCTCTAGCCGCCGCTGGCGCGCACCTCAACATCGGCTACCGCGTCATGCTCGACGAAGCCGCCACCGCTGGGGTCACGCCGGACTCACTCCTCGCTGGCGGCGTCGATTGCGGCTCGCTCATCAGCCCTCTGGCTCGCGGCGAGCTCGAGCGGCGCCACGCCCGCTACCGCCGCAACCTCTTCTTTTCGCGCTTCGGCTTCATCAAGCCTCACAAGCCCAAGATCATCAGTTGTCACTTCGCAGTTCGCCTGAGCGCGCTCCTCGCCGTCAACGGCTGCGACGAGGAGTTTGCGGGCCACCGCTTCGACGACGACGACCTCTCGCGACGCATCCGCCTCTCCAACCGCCGCATCCCCACCGCCATCGCCGTCAGCACCATCGACGCGTTCCACCTGCACCACCCGACACGGGCGTTCCCCGATCTAGCTAACGATCCCGGTTACCAGCGTTGGAATCGCACGGACCTGCCGATCCGCGCGGCCTGCGGGCTTGATTCGCCTCTCGATCAGCCGACGCCCACGGTCCGCCGCATAAGCCCCTGATCCGCCGGCACTACTCGAAGCGGATGCCCTGCGCCAGCGCCATCTTCCCGCTGAAGTTGATGCCGCACGTCTGCCGCCGCATGTAAGCCTTCCACGAGTCAGATCCGGATTCGCGGCCGCCGCCGGTGTCCTTTTCGCCTCCGAAGGCCCCGCCGATCTCCGCGCCGCTGGTGCCCATGTTGACGTACGCCAGGCCGCAGTCGGAGCCCGAGCCATCGGGCGCGAGGAACTTCTCCGACGCCCGCAGCCCCTCGGTGAAGATCGCCGACGCGAGCCCCTGATCGACGCCGTTCTGCATCGCGATCGCCTCTTCGAGCGTGCGATATGTGAACACATAAAGAATCGGCGCGAAGGTCTCTTCCTGCGCAATCGCCAACCCCGCGCCAGCCGCCGCCCTAATAATCGTCGGCTCTACAAAGTGCCCACCCGCGATCGCGCCGCTCAGTTCAGTTGCTCGCTTCCCGCCGATCAGCACCGTCCCCCCCTGCTCCTTCGCCAGCCCCACGGCTCGCTCGAAGCCTTCGACCGCGCCGCTGTGGATCACCGGACCAACCAGCGTCCCCTCGGCCAGCGGGTCGCCGATCTTTGTCATCACCTGGCCATACGCCTTGAGCAGCCGCTCGATCACGCGATCGGCGATGGCTTCATGCACGATCAGCCGTCGCGTGGTCGTACAGCGCTGCCCCGCCGTGCCCACGGACCCAAACACAATCGCCGGGATCGCCAACGACAAATCCGCGTCCTCGTGAACGATGCACGCGTTATTCCCGCCCAGCTCGAGCAGCGCTCGCCCCAGCCGCCCCGCGACGACCTGCCCAACGCGCCGGCCCATCCGGCACGAACCCGTCGCCGAGATCAGCGGCACCCGGCGATCCGCAATGAACCGCTCGCCGATCTCCTGGTCGCTGCCCAGGATCAAGCTGAACACGCCGGGATATCCCATGGCCGCCGCCGTGCGCTCGGCAACCGCATTGCACGCCAACCCCGTGAGCGGCGCGAGGGCCGAGGGCTTCCACACGACCACATCGCCGCACACCGCCGCCAGCGCCGCATTCCACGCCCACACCGCGGCCGGGAAGTTGAACGCCGAGATCACCCCGACCACGCCCAGCGGCAACCACTGTTCCAGCAACCGATGCCCGGGCCGCTCGCTGGGGATCGTCGCCCCAGGCAGCTGCCGCGACAGCCCGACGGCCAGGTCGGCGATGTCGATGATCTCCTGAATCTCCCCTTCACCCTCCGCCCGGATCTTGCCGACTTCCATTGAGACCAGCTCACCTAGATCGCGCTTGTGCTCGCGAAAGGCCTCGCCGATCGCGCGGACGACTTGTCCCCGCGTGGGAGCGGGCACACTGCGCCAGCGTGCGAACGCCTCCACGGCCGCCCGCATGGTCTGCTCGTAACTCGCCGCGTCATCGGGCTTCACCGCCGCGATGGCGCGCCCCGTCGCCGGGTTCTCGCTGACGATCCACCCTGCGGGCCACGCACCGCCTGTCTGGCTCAGGGCGACGCGCGGATGACTGGCCAATCCCAATCGTTCAAAGAGGCTCATGACGCGAGTGTATCGCCAGCCACGGAGCCAACCCCGGCCCGCCTCACTCCGCCCCCGGCAAGTCGCGCAGAAACTCCACCAGCCGCTCCCGCGTCGGGCTCAGTGCATCGCGCACGTACGCCCCGCTCGTCGCACAGCCCAGCGCCAAGCACTCCTCCAAACTCAGCCCGATCACCTGCCCAGCCGCGAAACCGGCGTTGAAGTGATCCCCCGCGCCCGTCGAGAGCTTGGGCTTCTTCACTAGCGGCCCGTCGAACCACGCCGCCCCGCTTGCATCCGCCGCGGCCGCCCCTTCGCGCGGATGGATCACGACACAACCAACACCGATCGCCGCGCGGACCCGCTCCGCCGCCGTGCGGATCTGCGCGCCGGTCGGATGCCCCTGCACGCCGTCATACGCCCCAGCCCCGGCCACCGCGCCGATCCGCTCCGACTCCGCCAAGTTCAGCCCCAACGTCACCGGCACATGCTCCGCCATCCGCCGCAGCGCCGCCAGCGCCGCCGCGACATCAGAATCCGTCCGCTTCGCCGGGTCGCACAGGTCGATGAACACCCGCCCCTTGAAACCGCCCGCGGCGAAGACATCGCGTGTCAGACCATCGAAGATATCCTGCACGCCGCCCATCATCACCCAGTTGACGATCCCGATCAACCGCGCGTTCGCCAGCCGCCCGATCATCGCCCGCTCACCCAACGCGGCCTTCAGCCCGTTCCACGTCACCTGTTGGATGTTCCCCGGCTGCCCCAGCATGATCTTGCCGTCGTCAAACTCCAGCGCGTGCGTGAACGCCGGCGGGGCGACCGGCTCCACGCCCCCGCCGCTGGCCACGCAACGCCGCTGCAACTCCTCGTATAACGGGTGCAGGATCCGTGGCGCGTCCACCCGACCCACCGCCCCGACATACGTTGTCGCCAGCCCCATCTGCGCCAGCCCCCCGGCCATCAGCGGGCCGTTGCCCCCGAAGCGTTCCTCGTGAACGACCAGCTCGATGTTGGTGCTCTTGCCCGCCGCCGCCGCGCAGCGCTCGGCAAAGCCGGTGATCGTCTCGATCCGCTGGTAATCATCGCCGCGCATCGATCGCCGCTGGCCCACCACCGCGATGATCGCGTCGACGAACCCGTCGAACCCGATGATCGCCGGGAAGCTCCCGAGCGCGGCCGCCGCGAGCTTGCCCGCCGCCGACCGCGCGATCTCTGATCGATGAAGGCTGTTGCTCATGGGCCAGAGCGTATCGCCAGATCTACCCTGCCAGATGCCCGAGCCCGCCTCACCCATCGAAATCGTCCTCGCCACCAAAAACCCGCACAAGGTTGACGAACTCCGCGCCATTCTGGGCCCCACGCCCGGCCTCCTGGTCGTCGGCCTCTCCGATCTCGCCGCCCGTGGCCAAGGGCCCTTCCACGAACCCGACGAGCACGGCTCCAACTTCGACCAGAACGCCGCCATCAAGGCCCTCGATTACGCCCGCCAGACCGGCCAGCTCTGTCTCGCCGATGATTCGGGCCTCGAGATCGACGCTCTCCAAGGCCGTCCCGGCGTCATCTCATCGCACTACGCCACCGACGGCGTCGAGACCGGCGTCACGCGCGAAGAACGCGACGAAGCCAACCGCGTCCGCGTGCTGCGCGAGCTTGAGGGCACTCCCGCCGAGCGGCGCGCCGCCCGCTTCGTCTGCGTCATGACCCTAGCCAAGCCCGGCCAAGTCCTCGGCTCCTACCGCGGCACCTTCGAAGGCCGCATCGGCACCCCGCCCCGCATCCCCGCGGGCGACCACGGCTTCGGCTACGACCCGCTCTTCCTCGTCGCGCCCGACTTCGCCCGTACCAGCGCCGAACTGTTGCCCGCCGAAAAGAATCTTCGCTCCCACCGCGCTCACGCCGCCATGCAGATGGCCCAGCAGATCCACCGCCTCATCCACGGCGCGGCTTGACATCGCGCAAAAAGTGAGTACGCTGATCCTGTTCACGGTGCTCCGCCGACACGGGTCGTCGGGGCTGAAAAGGGAAGGGTGGTGAGGTGTCGCCCGCCAGGGCACCGATTCCACCGCGGACGCGCCGCCGTAACGGGCTGCCAACGCTCCCCAAGACGCCACTGCCTCACGGATCTTTCCCAGATCCGCACGAGGCGGGAAGGCGGGGAGCACGAGGCCCGGAGCCGGAAGACCTGCCGAGAACAGTGTGCCGGTTCGCCCTCGCGATTTTGGGGCGTCGGACAATCTCGGCGTTGCTTCCGCGCCGTGCTTGCCGACAATTCTCCCGCGAGGGCACATGCCCTGGACGTGTACGTCCGGGGCCGGATGGGAAGCCGTTCCGCGCGATTCGGAACGCCATCAGAAGGGAATGGGCCTCATGGCTCGCACCGATTTGTTTAACGCCGCGCTCGCGGCGTCCGCTGTCCTGTCCCCGCTCGTACCCCTCACCACCGCTCACGCCTCGAACATCCCGGCCTACACCCAGGTCGGCACCTTCGTGCTCCCCAGCGGGCCTTGGGATCTGCTCCCCGATGGACGCATCCTCCAACTCCGCGGCAACGACGTCTTCCGGCAAGACGCCCTCAACGCCTCGACCTTCTCCCGCGTCGGCGGCTTCGCTCCCGGATCCTTCCCCAACTTCGGCTCAGGCCCCTCGCCCTCCTTCCTGCGCGTCAGCCCCGATGGCTCGCGCCTCGCCGTCGGCAACAACCAGTTCAACGTCGGCAACGCCGTCCTCGTCGGCAACTTCGCCGATCTCTCCACCTCCACCAACCTGCCCGTCTTCTCGCTCACCGCCCCCAACTTCGACGCCGCCTGGGACGGCAACGGTCGCCTCTATATAACCGGTGCCGACACCTCCACGTTTGCTTCCGTTCTTACCCGCGTCGACATCGACCCGCCCAACGGCCCCAGCAGCACCCGCGTCATCACCGGCATCGGCAACGGCTCCGGCGGCGTCGCCGTCCGCAACGGCACGCTCTATGTCGGCGTCGGCTTCCTCTCCGGGGGGAGCGCCGGAGAAGTCCGCGCCTTCGATGCCGCGGCTCTCGGCTCCGCCGTCGGTTCGGTCGCCTTCAACACCGGCACGTTCGCCGCCGACGCGCTCTCGGGTGCCTCACTCGGGTTTGATCGCCTCGGCAATCTCCTCATCGGCGGCGCCGATTCCTTCGGCTCCCCGCCCGACTTCGGCTACGCCGCCGTCGTCGATCTCGCCGACCCGGCCAACCCGCTCCGGCTGTCGCCCGCCGGGCCGCTGGTGGACAGCTACCGCATTGCCTTCAACACCGCCACCGACGAACTCCTCGTCGCCGCCGACGGCACTGCGTACCGCTACGCCATCCCCGCCCCCGCCACCGCGGCCACGCTCGCCCTCGGCGGGCTGCTTGCCTTCAGGAGGCGCCGCCATGGCTAAGCCCATCACGGCCACGCTCTTCGCCGCACTGCCGCTGTTCTTTGCAGTGCTCGCACCGGCTCAGTCTTCTCCGTTCGCCGCCCGAGTGATCGACTTCCAGCCCGCCCCGGGTCAGTTCGTCAATCACCCGCTCTTTGTTGACCCCGCCGCCGCCCTCGGAGCCCCCGTCGGCGGCGGCACGCTCGCGGCCGACAACTCCAAGGTGGTCTCCCTCGGCGGCTTCGGCGGCTCCATCAGCCTCGCCTTCGATCACACCGTCGTCAACAAGCCGCCGCATCCATCGCTCAATCCGCGCGGGCTCGATCTCATCATCTTCAGCAACGCCTTCTGGGTCGGCAGCCAAGCCCGACGCTGGGGTGAGGCCGGCGTCATCGAAGTCAGCCGCGACGCCAACGGCAACGGCCTCGCAGATGACCCATGGTTCGTCATCCCCGGTTCACACTTGCCATCGGGCACGCCGCCGACACGAATGAACGTGACGTGGGACGCGACCGACCCCGCCTTTCCGCCGACCAACAAAGACTGGGTGCCGCCTGGACGCACCGGTCGGTGGACCACCTCCGCCTTTGCACTGCCGACCTCCACTTTCGCCGGCCCCGTCATAGGGCCGACTGGCCCGGCTCCGGCTCTTGAGGCCTTCTTCGGCTACGCCGACGTTTCGCCAACATTGCTCTTGGGCGACACCAACGCCGACAATCAGGTCGACGAGCTGCTGCTCGCCGCCGAGTTCTTCTACACCCGTCCCGACGATCCCTTCGCCACCGGCATCACCTTCGGCAGCGGCGGCGGCGACGCCATCGATCTCGACTGGGCCGTCGACCCGGCCACCGGCCAGCCCGCGGCCCTTGTCGGCATCGACTTCGTTCGCATCACCACCGCCGTCCACAACGTCAACTCGCTCTTCGGCGAGAACTCTGTCGAGATCAGCGGCGTCGCCGAGGTCCTCCTCGCCACCGGCACCGACTACAACCGCGACGGCGTCATCGATCAGGAAGATCTCTCCGGCTACATCACCGCCTTCCTCGGTAGCGACCTGTCCGCCGACTTCAACTGGGACCGCGAACTCAACCAGGAAGACCTCTCCGGCTTCATCACGGCCTACCTCGCCCAATGAGCACGCACCGCTCAATCCCGCTCTCTCCCATGGCCGACGGCCCGCGCAGCGGGCCATGCTTGGCCGGCGCATTCTCGCTTGTGGAACTGCTCGTCGTCATCGCCACCTTCGCCACGCTGCTCAGCCTGCTCCTCCCATCGCTCGGCTCCGCCCGCGAGGCGGGCCGATCAACGGTCTGCCTGTCCAACCTGCGCCAGGCCGCGATTGCCGTCACGAGCTACGCCTATGACTTCCGCGGTGTTGCCCCGCCGGGCGCGGCCAACTTCCTCGCCAACCGCGACCGCTGGCACGGCAGCCGCGCCCACGCCCAGCAACCTTTCTCCCCCGCCGCCGGCCCGCTCGCCGGCTACCTCGCCAGCACCGCCTCCGGCACCGCCGACATGGGCGTTCGGACTTGTCCTAGTTTCTCGGCGACTCTCCGCACCCTCGCCGACGCCGGGGCCGGATTCGAACGCGGCTGCGGCGGCTACGGCTACAACAACGCCTTCCTGGGCGTCGTCCGCCGCCGATCTGCCAGCAACCACAACGCCTGGCTTCTGGTCACCGACCGCAGCGGCTCAGCCCTGCACCGCTTCCGCCGGCCCGATTCCACTCTCGCCTTCGCCGACGCCGCCTTCGCCGACCCCGCACCGGCGGGCGGCCTCATCGAATACTCGTTCCTGGAGCCTCGTTTCTGGCCCGACAGCCCCGGCAATCGGCCCGACCCGTCCATCCACGCCCGCCACGCCGGCCGCAAAGCGCGGGCGAATCTGGCCTTCCTCGACGGCCACGCCGAGCCGCGGCCGATCGCGTTTACCTGGTCCAGCGGGCTTTATCCGCAACCGGCTGTCGATGCTCAGATTGGCTGGCCCGGGGCAGATGACAACAACGGGCTCTTTGATTACGATTGAGTTGCCCATGGCCGTCGATCGCTGCATTTGTCACAACGTACCGTTCACCAAGATCAAAGGCTTGGTGGCCGATGGTGTGCCGTTCTCCAAGGTCGTCGCCGAGACCCGCTGCGGCAACGGCTGCGGCCTGTGCCGGCCTTACGTCTGTGCCGTGCTCGCCACGGGACACACAGTGCTGCCCGTGCTCAGTCCAGACCAGTGCGCCCGCTTCAGCGCGAGCGTGGTGTGGCCTGCGGCGTGGGTACCAATCCCACCCGCCAGTGCCTGATCGGCCTCCGCTTCTGCTCGCCTCTGCGCAATCCTAAATGAAAAGGCCCGGGCATATGCCGCCCGGGCCTTTGAGTGTGCATCTGGTTAGTGCGGCCTCAGCTCTTCGCCGCGGGCGTTGCGTCGCCCGCGCCAAGGCCCTGGAACTGCACCTGCGGGATGCCCAGCGGCTCGTGACGCGGGGCCCCCAAGCGCTCGGCGGCCTCGGCGGCCTCGCTGAGCATCTCGGCTTCCTCGTGGTCGTCGCTGATGGGCTCGCCGTTGACGCGGACCTTGAGGCCGTGGTACGGCTTGAAGCCCGTGCCCGCGGGGATCAGGTGACCCAGGAGCACGTTCTCCTTGAGGCCGATGAGGTCATCGCTGGCCGACCGGAGCGCCGCCTCGGTGAGCACCTTGGTGCTCTCCTGGAACGATGCACCCGACAGGAACGACTCGCTCGACAGGGCGGCCTTGGTCACGCCCAGAAGCAGCGTGCGGCCCGTGGCCGGGCGGGCCTTCTTGGCCTTGGCGGGCTCGCGACCGGCCGCCTCCGCCTTGGCGTTGGCTTCACGGATCTCGTTCTTGTGCACAAGGGCCTCGAGCGGCAGGTCCGTCCCGCCCGAGTCGATCACGCGCACCAGGTCCGAGGCCTCGGCGTTCTTGCGCTTGAACTCCATCTTGTCCACGACGTCGAAGGGCAACAGATCGGTGTCGCCGGGGTTCTCGACACGCACCTTGCGGAGCATCTGGGCCAGCATCACCTCGATGTGCTTGTCGTTGATGACCACGCCCTGGGCGCGGTAGACGCTCTGCACCTCGTCGAGCATATAGGTGTACAGCGCCTCTTCACCCTTGATCCGCAGGATGTCGTGCGGGACCAGTGGGCCCTCGATCAGCGGGTCGCCGGCCTGCACGTAGTCACCCGTGTGGACGAGCAGGTGCTTGTCCTGCGGCACATGGTGGTCCTTCTCGATTCCCGCGTCGGCGATGACGCGGATGGTCATCTTGCCCTTTCGACGATCGGAGTGGATCTCGACCCGGCCCGACACCTCGGCCATCACGGCCGGGTCCTTGGGCTTGCGGGCCTCGAAGATCTCCGTCACACGGGGCAGACCACCGACGATGTCCTGCGTGCCCGCCGACGAGCGCGGCTGGCGAGCGAGCATCTGGCCAGACTCGATGACCTGGCCGTTCTTCACTTCAATACGCGCCTTGGCGGGCAGGAAGTGGAAGTCGAGGATGGACTCGGCGTTGTCCTTGGCCACGATCGTGATCTGCGGGTGCTTCTCGCCCTTGTGCTCGATCACCACCATGGCCTTCTTGCCCTGGCCGGCGTCTTCCTCGCGGACCGTCTCGCCGATCTCGATGTCGATGTACTTCACCACGCCCGACTTCTCGGCCAAGATCGGGGTGCGGTGCGGATCCCAACGGACCACGCGGTCGCCTTTCTTGACTTCGGTGCCGTCGGTGATCAGCACGTAAGCGCCGTAAGGGAGCTTGTGCTTCTCGAGCTCGCGGCCCTTGCCGTCGACGATCGCGACTTCGCCGTTGCGCTTTAGCGAGACCAGCACGCTGTGGCCTTCGTCGTCCTTGGTGGGGACGGCGTTGCAATCACGCAGCTGCACGAAGCCGGGTTGACCGGCGCGAACCTCGCTCTCGGTGATGGCCAGCGAGCCGATGCCGCCGGTGTGGAACGTACGCATCGTCAGCTGGGTTCCGGGCTCGCCGATCGACTGAGCGGCGATGATGCCGACGGCCATGCCCGGCTCGACCGGCTTACCGGTCGACATGTCGAGCCCGTAATCGAGCACCGAGCAACCCGTCTTGCTCTCGCTGGTGAGCGGGGAGCGGACGATGACCGAATCGATGCCGAGGTCTTCGATCTTCTTGGCGGCCTCGGGCGTGATGATCTCGTTCTCGCGAACGATGATGGCATCGGTCCGCGGATCGGTGATGTTGTTGCGGCTGACGCGGCCCACGATCTGATCGCGGAGGGGCACGTCGATCTGCTCGCCCTTATAAGTAGCGCGCTTGAGCACGCCCCGCTTGGAGCCGCAGTCGTACTCGGTGATGATGACCGACTGGGCCACGTCGCAGAGCTTGCGGGTGAGGTAGCCCGAGTCGGCAGTCTTCAGGGCCGTGTCGGCCAGACCCTTGCGGGCACCGTGGGTCGAGGAGAAGTACTCGAGGATCGAGAGACCCTCGCGGAAGTTGGAGCGGATGGGCGTCTCGATGATCTCGCCCGAGGGCTTGGCCATCAGACCGCGCATGCCGGCCAGCTGCTGAAGCTGGCTGATGTTGCCGCGGGCACCCGAGTCGGACATGAGGTAGACCGGATTAAGGTACATCTTGCCGAACTTGCTGTCGACGGCCAACTCGTTGCCGTCGGCGTCGCGGCGGTCGTGCTTGAGCGTCTCGACGAGCTTCTTCTGCACCTGTTCGCGGCAGTGGGCCCAGATATCAAGGAGCTGGTTGTAGCGTTCGCGGGGCGTGATGATGCCGCGCTCGTAGTTCTTCTCGACGCGGTCGGCCTTCTTCTGCGACTCGGCCAGCAGCTCGGTCTTTTCTTTGGGGATGCGCAGGTCGGTGATGCCGAAGGACAGACCGGCGAGCGTCGAACGCTTGAAGCCGATCTCCTTGAGGCGGTCGAGCAGGTCGATCGTCGCGCCACGGCCGCAGAGGGCGTAGCAGTCATCGATCACGCGGCTCGCGCCCTTCTTGCCCAGGGAGCAGTTGTAGAACGGCATGCCCGGCTCGAGGATCTCGCTGAACAAGCAACGCCCCACGGTCGTGAGGAGCCGCTTGTTCTCCGGCATCTGGTCCATGGGCTTGCCCTGGTCGTTGACGACGTTGGCGTACCCCTCGATGCGGACGATGATGCGCTCGTGGATGGTGATCTTACGGAGCTCGTAGGCCAGGATGGCCTCGCGGCGATCCTTGAACGAGGTCAGCTTCTCGATGGGCCGCTCGTCGGGCAGCATGAGCGTGATGTAGTACACGCCCATGACGATGTCCTGCGAGGGCGAGATGATCGGCTTGCCGCTGGCGGGCGAGAAGATGTTGTGCGTGCTCATCATCAGCACGTGCGCCTCGGCCTGGGCCTCGACGCTCAGCGGGAGGTGAACGGCCATCTGGTCGCCGTCGAAGTCGGCGTTGAAGCCCGTACACACCAGGGGGTGCAGACGGATGGCGTTGCCTTCCACCAGCACAGGCTCGAACGCCTGGATACCCATCCGGTGCAGGGTCGGGGCGCGGTTGAGCAGCACGGGGTGCTGATAGATGACCTCTTCAAGGATGTCCCAGACCTCGGGATCTCGACGCTCCAGCATGCGCTTGGCGCTCTTGATGGTGTCGGCGAGGCCGTGCTCCTTGAGCTTGCGGATGATGAACGGCTGGTAGAGCTCCAGCGCGATCTTCTTGGGCAGGCCGCACTGGTGGAGCTTGATCTCGGGGCCGACGACGATGACCGATCGGGCCGAGTAATCGACGCGCTTGCCCAGCAGGTTCTCACGGAAGCGGCCCTGCTTGCCCTTGATCATGTCGGTGAGCGACTTGAGCGGGCGGTTGGAGGAGCCCAGCACCGGACGCCGACAGCGGTTGTTGTCGTAGAGCGCGTCGACGGCCTGCTGGAGCATCCGCTTCTCGTTGCGGATGATGACCTCGGGCGCGTTGAGGTCCATCAGCTTCTTGAGCCGGTTGTTGCGGTTGATGATGCGGCGGTAGAGGTCGTTGAGATCGCTGGTCGCGAAGTTGCCGCTCTCGAGCAACACCAGCGGGCGCAGGTCGGGCGGGATCACGGGGATCACGTCCTGAACCAGCCACACGGCGTTATTCTCGCTCTTACGCAGCTGCTCGACGATCTTGAGGCGCTTGGCGAGGTCCTTGATCTTCTGCTTGCTCTTGGTCTCGCGCAGGTCCTTGCGGAGCTGCTCGGCGATCGCCGGGAGGTCGGTCCGTTCGATCAGCTCGCGCACCGCGTCGGCGCCCATCAGGGCGCGGAAGGCGTTGCCGAACTTGTCGACGGCGGCCTTGTACTCGTCCTCCGTCAGCATCTGCTTGAACTTCAGTTCCGTGTCGCCCGGATCGACGACCACGTAGTCCTGGAAGTAGACCACCTTTTCCATGTCGCTGGTCTTCATGGCCAGGAGGTTGCCCAGGCGGCTGGGCACGGCCTTGAAGAACCAGATGTGGACGATGGGCGCGGCCAGGTTGATGTGGCCGAAGCGCTTGCGGCGGACGCGGCTGTGGGTCACCTTGACGCCACAGCGCTCGCAGATGATGCCCTTGAACTTGGTGCCGCGGTACTTGCCGCACGCGCACTCGTAGTCGCGCTCGGGCCCGAAGATGCGCTCGCAGAAGAGGCCGTCCTTCTCGGGGCGGTACGTGCGGTAGTTGATGGTCTCGGGCTTTTTGACCTCCCCGTAGGACCAGGAACGGATGTCGTTGGGGCTGGCGAGCGTGACCTTCACGCTGGCATAGTCATTGATCCGGTCGTAAACGGCTTCGGTGGCCATATGCCTTGCTCCGAGAAGAGGGCCCGAGGAGCCGGGCCCGGGTTATCAGGACAAATCCGCCGTCGATCATGCCACGGGCTACCCCGCGTTTTTCACGGGGAGAAGCCGGTTGCTTATCCGATCACGCGTTAATCGAGGACGCTGGCACCTTCCAGACGGCGTTTGCCGAAGGTGATGTTGAGGCCCAGGCCTTTGAGTTCCGAGCAGAGTACGTCGAAGGCGACGGGCATGCCCGCTTCGAGCGTGTTGGTGCCCTTGACCATGGACTCGTAGATCTTGGTGCGGCCCTCGACGTCATCGGACTTGACGGTGAGGAGTTCCTGGAGGATGTATGCCGCGCCGTAGGCCTCGAGCGCCCAGACTTCCATTTCGCCGAACCGTTGTCCGCCGGTGCGGGCCTTGCCGCCGAGGGGCTGCTGCGTGATGAGCGAGTAGGGGCCGGTGGCGCGGGCGTGGATTTTGTCGTCGACGAGGTGGTGGAGCTTGAGGATGTACATGACACCCACGGTCGTCCGCTGTTCGAAGGGCTCGCCGGTGCGACCGTCGAAGAGCTGGATCTTGCCGCCGCGGGGCATGCGGACCATCAGCTCGCGGGCTGCGGGGAAGCGGCCCTCGCGCTCGTAGCGGTCGAGCCGCTCCTGCACGCTCTTGTTGGCCAGATCGATCGCCTCGTGGACCTCGCCCTCGTTGGCACCGTCGAACACGGGCGTGACGGCCTGGAGGCCCAGGATGTTCATCGCCCAGCCCAAGTGCGTCTCGAGAATCTGCCCGACGTTCATGCGGCTGGGCACCCCGAGCGGGTTGAGCAGCACATCGACGGGCATGCCGTCTTCCATGAACGGCATGTCCTCTTCGGGGACGATGCGGGCGATCACACCCTTGTTGCCGTGGCGGCCGGCCATCTTGTCACCGACCGACAGCTGCCGCTTGGTGGCCAGATAGACCTTGACCATTTCGAGCACGCCGGAGGGGAGCTCGTCGCCACGCTTCATGTGGCCGACCTTGCGCTCTTTCTCGCGCTTGATCGCCTCGACGCGCGGCCAGAACTGGCGGTAGACGACCGTCGCCTGGTCCTTGGCTTCCTTGGAGCCCTTGAACCACTTGTCGGAGAAGCCGGTGATCTGCTCCAGCACGACTTCGGAGATATCGCTGGCGCCGACCTTCTGGCGGGTGGCGGGGTCGACCATCGGCGTGCCGAGGATTTCGTTGACCTGGGCCACCATCTGCTTGAACAGGTCGATGGCCTTGGTGTCCATTTCCAGCGAATAGGAGTCGATCTGGTCCTTGAGCTGCTTCTTGCGTTCCTCGTTCATGTGAACGCGGCGCGAGAAGCGCGAGGCCCCGATGACGACGCCCTCGACGCCCGCGGGGACTTCGAGCGAGTCGTTCTTTACGTCCTCGCCGGCCCGGCCGAAGATGGCGTGCAGCAGTTTCTCTTCGGGGGTGAGCTCGCTCTTGCTCTTGGGGCTGACCTTGCCGACGAGGATGTCGCCGGGGCCCACGCGTGCGCCGATGCGGATGACGCCGTCCTCGTCGAGGCTGCGGAGCATCTTTTCGGAGACGTTGGGGATGTCGCGGGTGAACTCTTCGCGGCCCAGCTTGGTCTCGCGGATCTCGACCTCGAAGCTGTCGATGTGGATCGACGTAAAGGCGTCGTCCTTGCAGAGCCGCTCGTTGATGACGATGGCGTCCTCGAAGTTGTAGCCGTCGAAAGTATTGAACGCGACGAGCACGTTGCGGCCGATGGCCAGCTCGCCCTGACGCGTGCTGGCGCCGTCGGCGAGGATGTCGCCCTTCTTGACCTTCTGCCCGATCTTGACGATCGCGCGTTGGTTCTGGCACGTCCGCTCGTTGAGCCCGCGGAACTTCGACAGCACGTACTCGTCGCTGTTGTCGACGATGATCCGCATGCTGTCGACGAACGTCACGGTGCCCGTGTTCTTGGCGCGGATGATCATGCCCGAGTTCTTGCCGACCTCGCGCTCCATGCCCGTCGCCACGATCGGCGGATCGACCCGCATCAGCGGCACGGCCTGCCGCTGCATGTTCGAGCCCATCAGTGCCCGGTTGGCGTCGTCGTGCTCGAGGAACGGGATCAGCGCGGCCGACACGCCCACGATCTGCTTGGGGGCGATATCCAAGTAGTTCACGGCGGAGGAATCGACCTCGGCGAGTTCGCCGTTGACGCGGGCCAGGATGGCCCCGGCTCGCAGCCGAGCTTCGCCATCGACGGCGTCGGTCGGCGCGAGAATGGCCTTCATCTCCTCGTCGGCACGGAGTTGGACGACCTTGTCGGTTACCTTGCCGTCCTTGACGACGCGGTAGGGCGTGCGGAGGAAGCCGTACTCGTCGATCGAGGAGTAGATGCCCAGCGAGGCGATCAGACCGATGTTTGTCCCTTCGGGCGTCTCGATAGGACAGATGCGTCCGTAATGCGAGATGTGGACGTCGCGGACCTCGAAGCCGGCGCGTTTGCGGTTGAGGCCGCCGGGCCCGAGGGCCGAGAGGCGACGCTCGTGCACCAGGCTGCTGAGCGGGTTGGTCTGGTCAACGACCTGCGACAGCTCGCTGCGGCCGAAGAAGAAGTCGATCGCCGATGAGATGCTCTTGGAGTTCACCAGGTCGCTGATGCGGGCGATCTCGCCCGGATCCTTGACGCTCATGCGCTCCTGCACCGTGCGGCGGAGCTTCAAGAAGCCCTTCCGCAGTTCTTCAACGGCCAGTTCGTCGAGCGTGCGCAGACGGCGGTTGCCGAGGTGATCGATGTCGTCGACCTGGGCCACGGGATAAGTCGTCTTCGGGTCAACGCGCTTGGAGCGCAGGTCGAGCACGTACTGGATCACCCGCAGGAAGTCCTGCGAGGTGATGAACATGAGGTTCTCGTCGGTGCTGAGATCGAACTTGCGGTTGATGCGGAACCGCCCGACCTTACCCAGGCGATAGCGGTTCTCGTCAAGGAACTTCTCGATGAACAGCGCCTTGGCCTTGTCCACCTGCGGCGGGTTGCCCGGACGCAGCTTGGTATAGATCTTCAGCAGGGCCCGCTCGTATTCGCTGGGAGCCTCGAACTGCTCCAGCTTCTCTTCCGCGACCGTGTTGAGGATCAAGGGATCGGCGGGGTTGATGATGACCTTGAGGCTCTTGAGCTTGCTGCCGATGATCTTGGCGGCGTGCTCCTCCTCGATGCGACGGGCCACGCCCACCAGCTCTTCACCCGTCTCGGTGTCGATGATCGAGGCCGCGGCGTAGTAGCCTTCCTTCACCTGCTCCGCCTTGATCTCCGTCACCTCATAGAACAGGCTCAGCACGGCCTCGGTCGTGCTGACAGATTCGTCCAGGCAGCGCAGGAACGTCGTCGCCGCCATCTTCGTCGACTGGTCGATCTTCATCGCCAGGACGTCCTTCTTGGTGACCTCAAGCTCGATCCACGACCCGCGCTCGGGGATCACCCGGGCGGAGTGCAGCGGACGGTCGGACTCGGCCGACACGATCGAGAAGTCAACACCCGGCGAACGGTGCAACTGGCTCACGATCACGCGTTCGGCACCGTTGACAATGAACTCGCCGCCGCCCAGCAGGATCGGGAACTCGCCCAGATAGATTTCTTCCTCGGCGACCTCCTGCTGACCCTCACGCCGCAGCCGCACACCCACCTTGAAGGGCGCGCCGTACGTCAGACGAAGTTCCCGGCACTCATCGGAGGTATAGCGCGGCGCCTCCAGCGTGTAATAGAGGTACTCAAGCGCCATCGTCCCGTCGTACGACTCGATCGGGAAAATCTCGCGTAGCAGAGACTCGAGGCCCAGCGAGGGCGCGCGCTCCTGCGGGCCACGCTGCGTCTGCAGGAAGCGCTCATACGCGTCGGCTTGGATCTTGGTCAGATCAGGGACTTTCGCCCCGTCGCCACGCTTGGAAAAGTTACGGATTTCGCGCGATTGAATGTCGGCCATCGTGACAGGACTCCGATGGGTGCAACCACCGCGCCGGGCAAGCCGGGCGATGGGATGGGGTTACAGCCGAATGAGCATGGGCGTCAGGGGGTACCGCTCCGAATCGCCAAGTGTATCCCTCACCGAACTTTCGTGCAAGTGAAGTTTTGAAGGATTATTTTTCAGCAGCCTTGGCCTAAACCGCACAAACTACCTGACAAACTACAAATCTATCCGAAAAACACCACAAACAGGGCTGCCTTAGTGCCGCTCGATTCTGCTTTGCGGCACAGGGCGAAAAAAAGGCCCACCGGCTTCGCCGGTGGGCCCGGGTGTCTGTTCGTTAACGCCCTCGCCCCAACAGACAGGCGAGAGGCTCTAGTTAGACGATCTCGGCCACGCCGCCGGCATCGGTCACGGCCTTGGCGAGCTTCTCGGCGTCGGCCTTGGAGATGCCTTGCTTGAGGGGCTTGGGGGCCGCCTCGACCAAGTCCTTGGCTTCCTTGAGGCCCAGGCCCGTGGCTTCGCGGACGATCTTGATGACCGAAATCTTCTTTTCAGCGGGGGCCGACTTGAGGTTCACGTCGAACTGGGTCTTCTCTTCGACCGGGGCCGCCGCCACCGCTGCCGGGGCCGCCGCCATCATCATGCCGCCGCCGGCCGCGGCCTCGATGCCGTAGGTGTCTTTGAGGTACTTGCCGAGCTCGACCGCGTCCTTGAGGGACAGGCCAGCCAGCTTATCGCCGAGTTCTTGAATGCTCATGGGGTCAATCCTCTATCTATAAAAAACGGTGCTCTCCCGAGTGGGCCCGGAACACTTCCGGGCATTAACCCCCGAGGGGGCCAGTCGGGCTGGAGTTTTACATCTTGCTGATCGTCTCGCCCTTTTCCAGCTTCTCTTCGATGGCCTTGATGAGGCCGGCGATGTTCGAACCGGGGCCCTTGATCTGGGCTGCGAGCTTGCGCCCTGGGCTGACCAAGAGGGTGACAACCTGCCCGACGGCCTCGGCCTTGGTCGGGTACTTGCTGAGTTCCTTGACGCCCTTGTCGCCCTTGAAGAGCGTGCCATCGAGGATCGCGCCCTTGAGCTCGAGCGTCGGGAAGTCCTTGAGGACGTTGACGATCTCGCGGGCGACCTCGACAACGCTCGCCCCGCCGAACGCCAGGGCGCTCGGACCGGTGAGGAGCTCGCCGAGGCCTTCGAGCCCGGTGCCCTTGAAGGCCTGGCGGGCAAGGCTGTTGCGGATGACCTGGACCTTGATCTGCTTCTTCCGCAGCACGCCGCGGAGCTTGGTCGTATCGATGGCCTTCATGCCGCGGATGGAGATGACCATCGCGTCGCTGGTGCCTTCAAGGCGGGAGGTGTAGTCCCGCATGATCATGTTCTTGACGGTCTTCGACATACGTCGTTCCTCTCGCGTCTTCGCAAGGCTTACTTGGTCTCAGCCGCCGAGACGTACTTGACCAGCACACCCGGGGTCATCGCCCCGGAAATGACCACCTTCTTGATGAACACGCCCTTGGTGCTCGAAGGACGCATCCGCTCGATGAACGCCACGAACGCGTCCAGGTTCAAGACCAGGTCGGCTTCCTTGAAGCTCATCTTGCCCAGCACGGCGTGGATGTTGCCACCCTTGTCGTTGCGGAACTCGACCTTGCCGGCCGAGAACTCCTTCACGGCTTCGACGAGCTTGGGCGTCACGGCCCCGGTCTTGGGCGAGGGCATGAGGCCCTTGGGGCCGAGCACCTTGCCGAGCTTGGAGACGATCTTCATCATGTCGGGCGTGGCTACCGCGACATCAAACTCCATCCAGCCCTTCTCGATCTCCGCGACCAGATCATCGGCACCCGCCTTGATCGCGCCCGCGTCGAGACAGGCCTTCGCCATATCCTCGCGGCAGAAGGCCACCACCCGCTTGCTCACGCCGATGCCCGCGGGCAGCGACACCGAGCCACGGATGCCCTGCTCGGCCTGAGCGGGATCGATGTTCAGGTGCAGCGAAACGTTGACGGTTTGATCGAACTTGGGGGCCTTGAACTTCTTCAGGGCCGACACGGCGTCCGCCGCCGCCACAGCCTCCTTGGGCTGCGACTCAAGATTCGACTTCATTCTCTTGCCAATGCGTACGGCCATGCGTTAGCCCTCCACCACGACGCCCATCGAGCGGCATTGACCTTCCACGATCCGCATCGCGGCCTCCATTGACCCCGCGTTGAGATCCGCCATCTTTTCCTTGGCGATCGCCTCAACGTCGGCACGCTTGATCTTGCCCACCTTGTCCTTGTTCGGAACGCCCGAACCCTTCTCGACCTTGGCCTTCTCCTTGATCAAAACGCTCGCGGGCGAGCTCTTGATCTCGAAGGTGAAGGTCTTGTCGGTATAGACCGTCACCACGCAGCCGACGATCTTGCCCTTGAGGGCAGACGTCTTGGCGTTGAACTGCTGGATGAACTGGCCGGGGTTGACGCCGTTGGCACCCAGCACGGGTCCGAGCGGTGGCGCGGGCGTGGCAGACCCACCCGGGGCCATCAGCTTGAACGACGCTTTAATCTCTTTCTTGGCCATAATCTTTCACCTCCTACCGGCCGGAGCTCACGACGTTCGTCGGGGCCCGTCCGTCAGACCTTGGCTTGGCCTGACCGGCTCGGTAGTAATTGCGGGACCGGGATGACGTCCCCCGGCCGGACCTTGAGTTGTGGGGACAAGTATTAGCACGCTCAGGGCCTAAGTCCAGTCAAGGGCCGAAGCGGCGCGCACGATCAAGCAGCCGACAAGCAGCCAACAAGCAGGCTGGCAAGCAGTCCGACTGTCGAAAACGGCTTTCCCCTCCGCCCGCAAACGGCTTCAAGCGGGCGATCGAGACTAGCCACAGAATTTGACAGGGGCACACAGATCGGTCAAAGACGGCTTGGGGACACGGATGACACGGATGACACGGATGACACGGATGACGCTGATCCGAGGCCGCCGAGGGCGTGATACGGAATTTCCTTTAATCTCTCGCTTCAACGTAGTTCGACCCCGGGCGCCCGCCCGGGGCTCCGACGTGCTCCGAGCCTCCGGCTTCAGCCGGGGGTCTGCCGTGCTTTGGGGACCCTCCGGAAGGGCTCTTGTCCCCTCTCCCAACGCGCGACGTTCAAAGAGATTCCGTACAAGGCATGGCGGGCACATGGCTTGGCCGTGCCTTTACATCGGCACGCGATGAACAGGCCGCGCCAGATATTGATCGTTCGGCCAGCGGCGGGCTCACCCATGCTTGCGAAGCGCAGCCATTCCACGGCGGGTTCCCCACATTCGCAGGGCGCGGCCGCTGGGTTGGGGCGCGCTAGAA
>Ga0105049_10000406_pt1 | contig 46710 bp, 46 predicted proteins | sample MAT06_FD_78087 | JGI IMG/M metagenome (GOLD analysis project Ga0105049, IMG submission 78087) | Freshwater microbial communities from Lake Fryxell liftoff mats and glacier meltwater in Antarctica - MAT-06 | ecosystem: Environmental > Aquatic > Freshwater > Ice > Liftoff microbial mat | place...
GGCGAACAGGCCGATCATCAGGAACCCGATCCCGGCCATGATGCGGAACGACCAGAACATCACCGGCACATTGGGCACGGTGCTCCAGGCGGCCAGAACCACCTGATCCGGCGTGGCGTCGCGGGGGTCGGCGACATAGCGTTTGAGCAGCAGGGAATAGCCGAGGTCGCGGCGGTTGAGCTCGAAAGCGGCACGCGCGGCCATGTCGGTCGGGTCTGCCTTGATCCGCTCCAAGGCGTCATAGGCCAGAACCCCGGACTCGATGCGGGTTTGAGCGGTCGCGACCAGTTCGAGAATGCCCAGGACCGGCGTATCAATACTGCGGGTTGAGATCAGACCGAGCACATAGGGAATCTTGACCTCATAATGGGTCTGGCGGTCCTTCAGACTGGGGATGCCGAAGGCGGTAAGGCCGGCGGGTGCCGGCTCAGTGCGCCACATGGCCTCCAGGGCCGCCAGCTTCATTTTCTGGTTGTCGGTCAGGGCGTAGCCGCTCTCGTCACCCAGCACCACGACCGAGAGGGACGCCGCCAGGCCAAAGGCCGCCGCGACCGTCATCGACCGTTTGGCAAAGCCCTTGTGGCGGCCCTTCAGCAGATAGAAGGCCGATATGCCCAGGACGAAGACCGCCGCGATGACATAGCCCGCGCTAACCGTGTGGACGAATTTGGCCTGGGCCACCGGGTTGAACAGCACGGCCATGAAGTCGGACACCTCCATCCGCATCGTGTCGGGATTGAAGGTCGCGCCGACCGGGTTTTGCATCCAGCCGTTGGCGATCAGGATCCACAGCGCCGACAGATTGGTGCCGAGCGCCACCATGAAGGTGACGAACAGGTGGCCGACCCGGCTCAGCTTGTCCCAGCCGAAGAACATCAGTCCGACAAAGGTCGCCTCGAGGAAGAAGGCCATCAGGCCCTCGATGGCCAGCGGTGCGCCGAAGATGTCGCCGACGTAGTGCGAGAAGTAGGACCAGTTCATCCCGAACTGGAACTCCATGGTGATCCCGGTCGCGACGCCAAGCGCAAAATTGATCCCGAACAACAGACCCCAGAACCGGGTGATGGTCCGCCAGATCGGCCGGCGGGTCATCACATAGATGCTCTCCATGATGACCAGCATGAACGACAGGCCGATCGTCAGTGGCACAAACAGGAAGTGATACAGAGCCGTCAGCGCGAACTGCAGTCGGGAGAGGTCGACCACCGCGAGGTCAATCATGGGATTAGGCTCCGCAATGCCGATCCGACGACCGGCAATCCTCCGCCTAAGGGCTGAGGCGCTTATTGGCCTTGATCTCGATCAAGGTGCTGGACGTTGCAGGCGGCTAGCAAAAGCGGATGACCGCGGAAGCCCATTCGACACCCGCTCCCGCTTTGTGGCCGAAGGCTGCAGGGAGTCCCCATCGTCGACTGGCAGGCCTTTCCGCAGCCCTCGTGGTCGCCGACGTCGTGCCGGCAATCGGGTTTGCGGCCGGCCTGGCCTTGGCCATCGGCGCGCTCGAGCGGTCGGTGGCCGCGGCTCTTCCCTGGCTGGTCCTGACCGGCGGGAGCCTACTCGCGAGGGGTCTGACGGGTCAGGCCGCGATCTTCGTCTCGGCCAGAGCCGCCGCCGCCGTCAAGGGCAACGTCAGACGGGGAATCGTCGCCGACCTGTTCGCCGGTCGTCGGCCCGGCTCCACGGCCCTTACCGCCGCCGTCGAGGCGGTCGAGACGCTGGACGGCTATGTCGCCCGTTTCGCGCCCGTGCGACTGGCAGCGACCGTTTCGCCCCTGATTGTGATTGCGGTTTGCGCCCTGGCCAGCCCGGTCGTCGCCGGCATCCTGATGCTGACCCTGATCCCGTTCGTCGTCGGCATGGCCTTGGCCGGGGGGGCGGCCGCTGCCGAGAGTCGACGCCAGTTCCAGGCCTTGGAACGGCTATCAGGCCTTTTCCTCGACCGAGTCCGCGCCCTGCCCACCCTGCTGTCCTTCCAAGCCGAGGGGCGCACGACGCGCGAGATCACGCGCGCGGCCGATGAACTGGAGCGCCGAACCGGTCGAGTGCTCAAGGTCGCCTTCATCTCGTCCGCCGTGCTCGAGTTCTTCTCGGCCTTGTCGGTGGCACTGGTCGCCGTCTACTGCGGCTTCAACCTGCTTCGCATCCTGCCGTTTCCCGTGCCCGAGACACTGGACCTGGGTCGTGCCTTCTTCGTGCTGGCGCTGGCACCGGAAGTCTATGCGCCGATGCGCCGGCTGGCCGCCGGCTATCATGAGAAACAGGCCGCCGAAGCCGCCGCGCCGTCGATGGCTTCTAAGGAACCGTGTCGACCGGTGATCCGGCCACCGTCCCGCCGTTGGCCAAGCGCCCCGGCGCTAGACTTTCGGTCGGTGACCATCCGCTATGGCGACGGCACGACCGCGATCGCCAACTTCGATCTCCACGTCCCGGCCGGTACGATCGTGGCTCTGGTCGGCCCGAGTGGCTCCGGCAAGAGCAGCCTGCTGCATCTGCTGCTGGGCCTGGCGCCATTGTCAGCGGGCGCGGTCCGCGTCGGACACCTGAGCCTGTCGCACATCGATACCTTCTCCGGCGCCGTCGGCTGGGCCAGCCAGAACCCGGTCGTCGCGCCGGGTACGATTTTCGACAACATCGCGCTCTCAAGGCCGGGGGCGACCGCCGGGGCGGTTCAGGTCGCCGCGACCAAGGCGGGACTTCAGGGCGGTCTGGACCGCATCCTTGACGAAAGGGGCGGCGGTCTGTCGGGCGGAGAGCGACGCCGTCTCGGCCTCGCCCGGGCCCTGCTGTCACAATCACCCCTGCTTTTGCTGGACGAACCGACCGCCAATCTGGATCCCGCGTCAGAAGCCGCCATACTGGCGGTCATCCGCGCCGCCGCCAAGGGCCGCACCACCCTGATCGCGACCCATTCGGAGGCCGTCATCGCCCTGGCCGATCGCGTGGTGAGGCTGTGAGTGCGGGCGAGCTGACCCTCAAGGCCTTGATGGTGGAGCAACGCCGCGCCCAAGGGGGGCGGCTGCGGATTGCGGCCTTGTCCGCCGCCCTGGTGTCCGTCGCCTCCGTGACGCTGCTGGGTATGTCCGGCTGGTTCATCACGGGGGCGGCGATCGCCGGAGCTGGCGGCCTTGCGGTGGTTCAGACGTTCAACTATCTGCTGCCGGCCGCCGTTATCCGGATGCTGGCTATCGTCCGGACGGGCTCGCGGTATGCCGAGCGCGTCAGCGGTCATGCGGCGGCGCTTAAGGCCCTGGCCCAGTTGCGCCCGCTGCTGTTCGCCCGTTTGGCTGCTGCTCCACCCAGTCGGGCGTTCGGCCTGTCCAGCGGCGAGGCCTCGGCCCGGATGATTCAGGACGTAGACGCGATCCAGACCCTGTTCGTGCGGCTGAGCGGCCCTTGGGGTGCCGGTGCGGGCACCTTGGCGGCGATAGGACTGGCGTTGCTCGCCGGTCCCCTGCCTGCGCTCGTCCTGGCAGGCGGCATCTCTGTCACCGGTCTCGGCGGACTCCTGATCGGCCGCGTGGTCGTGGACCCGGCCGGACGGCGGGTCCAGGTCGCCATGGGCCTGTTCAAGGATCGCATATCCGCGCTTCAGGCGGCGGCACCCGAGCTGCGGGCCTATGGTCTGGAGGGCTGGGCAGCCGATCAGGTAGGGGGCGAGGCGCGGATCCTCGATCGTCGTAAGGTGGACGACGCCGTGGCAGGCGGATGGATCACGGTGTTTCAGTCGGTGGTTCTGGCCATGACCGTGACCGGGGTCATCGCGGCGTCGGTCTCGGCACCGCTGCCTTTCGTCGCCCTCGCGGCGCTGGCGTCCGTCACCGGGCTGGAGGCCGCCGCAGCCCTCTCTGCGGGCTTGCGGCAGAACGGAGCAGCCCAGGAGGCGCTGCGCAGGCTGGTGGAGGTTCTCGACGATGTTGCCACGGACGGCACCCCGGAGCCTGCGCGGCCGATGATCGGCGACGCCATCGTCATCCACTCGGCCGGGCTGGAGATGACGCCGCCCTTCCGTCTGGGCGTGTTCGGCCCCTCCGGCTCCGGAAAGACGCGGATGATCGAGACCCTGATGAGCCTGCGCCCCACCGGCACCGACCATTATATCGTTGGCGGCGTGGCTATTGAGGACGTTGATCCGGACGCCGCTCGCGCCCGCTTCGCCTATGCGTCGCAGGACGTCCGCCTGCTGGCGGGCTCGGTCGCGGACAATCTTCGCCTCGCTGATCCGCGGGCTTCGGACGATGACCTCTGGTCCGCCCTGATGGACGCCTGTCTGGACGATCGGGTCAGGGCGCTGCCGGCTGGTCTCGAAACCATTCTGGGCGAGAACGGCGATCAGCTGTCCGGCGGCGAGCGCCGACGGCTTGGACTGGCGCGTGCCTATCTGCGCGACGCGCCATGGCTGGTGCTGGACGAGCCGACCGAAGGCCTGGACCGCGAGACCGAAGCCCGGGTTCTCGACGGTCTCGCGCACCGCCTCTCAACCCGCCGCCAAGGTCTGATCCTGGTCAGTCACCGATCGGCGCCCACGGCCCTTTGCGACCAGGTGATCGACGTGTCGGTTGCGACCTCCTCTGGCGGGAACACGATCGAAAATCAGCGCGTCAGGGTCGCCGCTTGACCCAGATCATGGCGGGGTCCCCAAGGATCGACTGAATAGCGCATGGTCTGCGTCTCCATTCATCGGCTGTCAAACGACGAGATCGACGAAGCTTGGGTGCTCGCTCGACTGGGCGACGCCGGCTTGACGCTCAAGGCCTGGCGCGCCAGGGCTGCCGCGCGCATCGCCTTGCCTGCGGCGGGCGGCGTACTGCTGGCGCGCGACGAGGCGGCCCGGCCATGTGGCCTTGCGGTCTATGGCATGAGCGACCAGCCCGACGGGCGGCTAAGCCTGCAGGTCGAATCGCTGGTCAGTTTCGATGCGCTCGACCCTAGAACGGTGGCGTCCGCCCTGATCATGGAAGTTGTCCGTCTGGCCCGCGCCATGGGTTGCGAAACCCTGTGTTTGATGCGACCGCTTGGCCAATCCGTCGAGGTGGCGGCCGAGGTGCTCGCGTCAGGGGTGGCCGTTCTACCCAGTCTGTTTTGGTCGCCCGGGCCAACCGGGCCGCCGCCTTCGCCGTTCGAATTGCGTTAAGGACGCCGCCTCCGAGGACTCACCTATTGAGTTCCGGAGGCCTTCGATGATCCTGCGGATGCAAGATCCTCTTTCGTCGTCAGGCCGCGACCATGCTGCCTGTCCGGACGAACCGGGCGTGCCAGGACAGGGCCTCATCGAGCAGCATGGGGGTCTGAAGGCCGTAGGAGCCGACCATCGCCCGCTGGTAATAATCGGCCAGCATCGGCCGATAAGTTGGATGCGCGCAGGTCTCGATCACCACCTTGGCGCGCTGTTTAGGCGACAGGCCGCGCAGATCGGCCAGCCCCTGTTCAGTGACGATGACCTGGACGTCCTGGTTGATGTGGTCGACGTGGGAGACGGCGGGCACGACGGTCGAGATCTTGCCACCCTTGGCCGTCGAGGCGCTCATGAAGATCGAGATATAGGCGTTCCTGGCAAAGTCGCCGGAGCCGCCAATGCCGTTCTGGATGCGCGACCCCATGACGTGGGTCGAGTTCACATTGCCGTAGATGTCGGCCTCGATCATGCCGTTCATGGCGATAACCCCGAGACGGCGGATCACCTCGGGGTGGTTGCTGATCTCCTGCGGCCTCAGGATGATCCGGTCACAATAGTCGCCCATGGTGCGATTGACCCGCTCGGTGAGGTCCGGGCTGAGGCTGAGCGCGGTCGACGAGGCGACGCGAAGCTTGCCGCTGTCCATCAGCGCCATCATCCCGTCCTGGATCACCTCCGTATAGCCGCTCAGATTGTCGAACGGCGCATCGATCAGACCCGTCAGGACCGCGTTGGCCGTATTGCCCACGCCGGACTGGAGCGGTAGCAGCGACGGCGGCAGACGCCCCTTCGACACCTCATGCTCCAGGAACTCCAGCAAATGTCCGGCGATGGCCAGGTCATCCGGTCCGGGCGCTGTAAAACCGGCGTTGCGATCGGGCCGGTCGGTCTCGACGATGGCCACGATCTTGTCCGGGTCACAGCGGAAACAGGGTTCGCCGATCCGGTCGCCGGCATGGATCAGGGGGATGGGTACCCGGTTCGGCGGCAGGGCCGTGCCGTAATAGATGTCGTGCAGGCCAAAAAGCTCAGGGTTCTGCCACCGGTTGACCTCGAGAATCACCTGGCTGGCCCGATCCAGCCAGGTCTTGTTGTTGCCGACCGAAGACGCAGGGATCAGCGCCCCGTCCTCGCGGATGGCGGTGACCTGGATGATCGCGGTTTCCAGCGGCCCGAGAAAACCCTGCCAGGCCATGGGTGCGACCTGGCTCAGATGCATGTCGAAATAGGCCATCTCTCCGCGATTAATCCGGTCGCGGCAGGTCGGATCGGAATTGTAGGGCAGCCGGAACTCGATGCCGTCGGCCTTGGCCAGGGCCCCGTCCAGTTCCGGCCCGGTCGAGGCCCCTGTCCAGATCCGCAGTTTGAACGGCCGCCCCGCCGCGTGCTCGGCCTCGATCCGCGCCGCCAGCGCCAACGGCACCGCCGTCGGATAGCCCGAAGCGGTGAAGCCGCTCAGCCCAACCGTCGTGTTGGGCGCGATCAAAAGGGCTGCGTCCTCGGCCGACATGACCTTGGCGCGGTGTCCGGCGCTGGCGATCCGTCGGTCAGTCATGCGGAGACTCTCTGCCAGGTGTGGATCTGGCCCTGCCAGTAGGTGAACGTGCCCTGCGGCATCTCCCACGCCACTTCGCCGGAGAAGGGCAGCCAGATGCCGTCGTGAAGACGATAGTCGGAGAAGACGCCTCGCCACGGGGTCGGCACGGTAACGCCGTCGACCAGCGCGCCCCGGTCTGGCGCGAACCCACCTGCGATGCGACCCTCGCCGTCCAGATTCATGGTGACCTCGGCCGCCGTCTCGCCGGATCCTGCGCCGACCACCAGTCGATCGGGTCCATCCTCGCGCCACCTGAGGCCGACATTGAGAAGGATCGCGTCCGGAGCCCAGGCCAGCTCGGCCAGATACCTCATCAACTCGCCCCGGATCAGCTCGGCGGAAGGCTCCACATGGACCAGGGTGATGAAGCCGAGCGCCCGGACACGCAGATGTCCGACCCCGTCAACCAGGGCGTCCTGCACGGACACAGCACCCATTGGACCGGTGCGGGCAGTCCAGTCGAAGTCGCATCGGTCCAGCGCAATCGTCTGCCGCGCCTTGAAGGTGTCCCACGGCGCGGCCGCGGTCCGCCGCATCCGACCCCTCTGCGTAATCCGCACCGAGGCGGCTCCAGTGGGCCGAGCCCCCAGCCGATGCGCGAGATCGGCCACGGCCGGGGGCAGTCGTTGGTAGAGTGGGTGATGACGTTCGGTCATTCTAGGTCGCAGTCGGCGTGACGAACCGTGCGAGACGTCGCGCCGAAAACGGCAAGGTCGGCCCGTAACCAAACCGGATCACCAGGTCCGGCCGCCGACCCGGCATGCCGATCAGCGCCGCCAGTTCGGGCCGCAGCGCGGCGACTTCGACGGGCTGGTTGATATAGGCCAGCTTCAGGCCCAGCGCCGTGGCCTGAAGCGCGAACCGCTGGCTGGCACGGCCTACGCGAGTCCAGTGGTCAGGGTCGGCGCGTTCGCCGACGAAGACGGCGATCCCGGCCGATGTGGCGATTTGGCGGGCGTATTTGTCGTTGTCGGCCCCGGTTTTCAGCGTGGCATCGAACAGGGTGGGACCCAGCCAGTTCGGCAGGGCCGGTGACCCGCTGACGACGCTGAACAGACCGTCGCCGGTCCGCAGCGCCTGGCGGGGGTTGAACCGGATCCACGCCTTGAGCTCGCGCAGGAAGGCGGCGTCGCCGAGCTGAGCGGTGTTGCCCTGGACGACCAGATCGCGGACGCGGTTGATCAGGGGCCGGTCGGTAATGAGCACCAGATCGACGCCGGGCACCCGGGCCGCCGCCGCCAGTACCCCCAGATCGGCGGCGCTGACCGATCGGCCGTCATAGTCGGCGCGCGTGGACTGGCGCACGGGAATGGCGTCGAACAGACTCGACGGCGCGTCATCGCCTTGGCTATAGACGAACGTCATTTCGCCGGTGTCACCGGGCTGGAAGGTGACCTCACCCGGAAATCCGCGCGCCGCTCCTGCGAGATCGAGATTTTCGGCGGCACCCCCCAGGCTGACGAACAGGTGGTGGTCGTCGGGATCAACGACCGGTGTCCGCCGCGACAGGTCGGGCAGGATGTCTACTCGTCCCTCGCCCAGCCGAAACCGCCAAGGCTGGGTGTTGTGCCCGTTCGGGGCTAGGGTTGCATAGCGGATCAGTTCCGCAAGCGCGGACCGGGCGGCCAGCCCCGAGCGCATCCGCGCGACGGCGGCCTCATAATCTGACATCGATCCCATCTCGCGCAGGCCCATCCAGGTCGCGCCGACCCCGGCGGCCAGTGTCAGGCCCCCGGCCGTGAGAAGGGCTCGCCGGTTCATCTTCAGGCTCCAAGACCCGCCGTGCGGGTTAATGGCTCAACAGCAGTGAGACCGGCGCGGTTCCCAACAGTCCATGGGTCACGCCGCCGAACACCCATTCGCGCATTCGCGCATGGCCATATCCCCCGGCGACGATCAGCCCCGCCTGATGATCAGCGGCGTATTTCAGGATCTGGCTCGCCCGCGCGCCGCCGTCGCCCTGAAGCACATGCGCGCTGGCCACGATGTCGTGCCGTCCGAGGAAGTCGGCGACGTCGGCGGTGCGAGCCCTGGCGTACTCCATCCCCTCGGCGGCGCAAATCTCGATCACATGGGTCAGGTCCGAGGCCTGCAGCATCGGCAGTGCTGAGGCGACCGCGCGCTGCGCTTCGCGACAATCCTTCCAGGCCACCACGGCCGTCGTCCCGAGAGGCGGCCGGGCCGGAGCCGGCGGCACGATCAGGACAGGACGGCCAAGGGCCATCAACGCGTCTCCCGGATCGATCGACCGTTGCGGACCCCGCGCCGGATCGAGGCGGCCCAGGATAAGCAGGTCAGCGGCGCGAATGGCCTGCCCCACCATATCCAAAGGAAATCCAATCTGGCCGCGCCATTCGCAGCGATCCGCATGGGCCCCGGCCGCTTTCCAGAAGATCGCCTCCGCCCGCTGAACATCGGCTTTGGCCATGTCGCGGAACAATCCCGGCATCTCGCCCAGCATGGCACCGCCGGCATAGGGATCGATCTGTGGCACATCCGGGAGACTGGCCGATATCCCGATCAAACGAGCGTCGAAACGCAGCGCCAGATCGCAGGCCAGGGCGACGCGCGCCTCCGGGTCGGCCCCCTCATCGACATAGACCATTAAACTCGCATAGGGCATGGGTTGGGCTCCGGTTTGGGCAAAGCTGACCCCTGCCCAAGGGCGGCGCATTGATCGGGATCAAGGAAGGCGATCGATCTACCCGGAAGGACGAGCGAGCATCGGGGTGGTCGTCCGGCACAATTTTCATTCCGGATGGGTCGCAGCTATTGGACCGGACCGGCATCCCGTTTCACCCAAAGGAAGCTGGTCACCCTTCCGTAATTCGATTTGACTCGGAAAATTCCTGCCACTTACATATTTCGGTAACCCTCAAGCCGGTTCCGACGAAGCTCCATGGAACCATGACGACGATATTTGATTATCGCCCTCTGTCAGTTGAGTGCTGCCTCGTATCGATTATTGGACACGTCCGCCCCCTCGGGTTGATAATCCATTCTGGAGAGCGCAATCTGTGGGCATGATCGTCGTGAAAACGCCCGAGCTTGCGCCGCGGTCGCATCCCGACCGGCGTACCGATCAGTTCAAAGCCAACGACTGCGACCGCTGCGGGGCTCGGGAGCTTAGTGTTTGCGGAAGCGTATCGAATCCCGAACTGGTCCGGCTCGGATCACTGGCCGAAGTCGTGACCTTGACCGCCGGGGCCGTACTGACGCGCGAGGGCGACGCCGCGCCGCACGTGTTCAACATCACGTCGGGGTCGCTGCGGGTCTACAAGCTTCTTCCGGATGGTCGGCGACAGATCACCGGCTTCCTCTTTGCCGGCGACTTCCTCGGACTCGCCATCGGCGATTTTTACGTCTTCTCGGCTGACGCGATCGAACCGACCACTGTCTGCCGGTTCCGCAAGGGACCATTCCGCGCCCTGGTTGAGAGTTCCCCGCCGCTGGAACACATGCTTCTGCGCCGCACCTCGCACGAATTGGCCGCCGCCCAGAACCAGATGCTGCTGCTGGGACGAAAGACCGCCATCGAGCGCTTGGCGTCCTTCCTTCTGGACCTGCCCTCTCATGACCCGGCGCGTCCGACCGCTCCGGGTCACGTCCGTTTGCCGATGAAGCGTGGCGAGATCGCTGACTATCTGGGGCTGACGATCGAGACCGTCAGCCGGGTTCTGACCCGGATGAAGGCCAAAGGGATCATCTCGATGCCGTCCCAGAGCGATCTGATCGTTGAACGTCCGGATCTGCTGCGTGCCCACGCTGACGGTGAGGTCTGACCACGACGCCTTGAGCCAGATCAAGGCCGGGGCGCTTCACCCAACCTATGGACGAAGCCGACTGGAGATCACGTGATGACCGCCGCGACCCCCGAGATGTCGGCCTACCCCCCCATTCACGGCGCGGCTGTCGAGACGGTCGTCGGCTTTCTGGCCCGCGAACGGCTGATGAACCTCGGCGTCAACAGACCCGATGGCTGGCCGCAGGTCACCACGGTCGGGTATGTCAACGAGGGGCTGAACCTGTATTTTGTGACGGGACGGGAAAGCCAGAAGCTCGCGAATCTACAGGCGGACTCACGTGTGTCCCTCGCGATCCACACCGTGGTCGCCATGGACGGTGCCGTTGGTATGTCGATGTCGGGACATGCCCGGGAAATTACTGATCCGGCCGAGATCGAACGCCTCAATCGGATGATCTTCGAACGCTGGCCGACCGTCAGCGTCTATTGCCCAACGACCACCTCCGTCGCCGTCCTGCGCATCAAACCCGAGCTGATCTGCGCCATCAGCGCCGTGGACGGACGGAGCCATTCGGAGTGCTTCTCGCTGGGGGACGCGGCAGACTCGAGCGTGGCCGAAACCCCCACGATCAGCGCCGAAGCACGATTGTTCTGACCCTGAAAACGAAAGCGTCCAGAGCAGACAACTGGTTCTCCGCATTTTGATATCGATCAAGGTCAGCGCCATTGAAGAGGCGGAAGGATCGGGCGGCTTGCTTCGATGTTTCGCGGCCTGCATCTGACCCGCGCTGGAGGCGCCCTCCCCCATGAAGGCATTCGTTTACGGTGGTCCCGGCAAGAAGGCGCTGGAGGACAGGCCCAGGCCCGAAATTGAAAACCCGGGCGATGCGATCGTGAAGATCGTAAAGACGACCATCTGCGGGACCGACCTGCATATCCTGAAGGGCGATGTGGCGACCTGCGAGCCTGGCCGGATTCTGGGCCACGAAGGCGTCGGAGTCATCGAAACGGTCGGAGCGGGGGTGACAACCTTCAAGGCCGGCGATCGGGTTCTGATCTCTTGCATCTCATCATGTGGAAAGTGCGAATACTGCCGTCGCGGCATGTACTCGCATTGCACGACCGGAGGCTGGATCCTCGGCAATGTCATCGACGGCACCCAGGCCGAATATGTCCGAATCCCCCATGCCGAGACCAGCCTCTATCCAATCCCCGAGGGAGCCGACGAGGAGGCGATGGTCATGCTCAGCGACATTCTGCCGACCGGCTTCGAATGCGGCGTCCTGAACGGCAAGGTGTCGCCGGGTTCGACCGTGGCCATCGTCGGCTCCGGCCCGATCGGCCTGGCCGCCCTGCTGACCGCCCAACTCTATTCGCCGGCCGATATCATCATGATCGACCTGGACGACAATCGCCTGGAGGTCGCCCGACGCTTCGGCGCCACCCGAACGATCAACAGCACGGACGGCAAGGCGGCCGAGACGGTTATGACCCTGACCAGCGGTCGTGGCGTGGACACCGCCATCGAGGCGGTCGGCGTACCGGCAACCTTCCAGCTATGCGAACAGCTTGTCGGTCCGGGCGGGGTGATCGCCAACATCGGCGTTCACGGCAAGCCGGTCGAACTCCACCTCGAGACGCTGTGGTCCCGCAACATCGCCATCACCACCCGGCTGGTCGATGCGGTGACGACCCCCATGCTGCTCAAGACGGTGCAGTCCGGCAAGATCGATCCGACCCGGCTGGTCACCCACCATTTCACCCTCGACCAAATCCTCGACGCCTATGACACCTTCGGACGCGCGACCGAGACCAAAGCACTGAAAGTCATCATCAACGCCTGACGACGCGGCCGGCGTCCCGCTCCTGCCCCGCCCCCGGTTGAGGCAGGATGGTTCCAGACTGGCAACCCCTCTTCCGTTGTTCCTCTGTCAATCGGCCCGGGTCTCGGTCATGTAAGTGATTGACGAATCTGGGATCCGGGCGACAGCGGCTGATGACGACCTTCCAAGTCGAGCTGACCGTTCTGGCGGGCCTGACCGGTCTGATCGTGGGCAGTTTCGTCAACCTGGTAGCCATCCGGTTGCCGAAGGGCGAGTCGATCGCATGGGACCGCTCCCGCGCAGACTGCTGCGGGACTGCCCTGTCGGCCCGCGAACTTGTTCCGGTCTTCAGCTGGCTGGCGCAGGGCGGGCGGTGTGTTCATTGCCGGGCGAAAGTCACGGTGCGACATCCGATGGTCGAACTGACCGGGGCGGCTATCGGCGTCTGGGCGGCCCTGATCTCGCCCACGCCGTCAGCGGCGATCCTGACAGCCCTGTTCGGATGGCAGCTGTTGCTCATTGCGTTGGTGGACGCCGACGAGCTCTGGCTTCCCGATCGATTGACCCTGCCACTGCTCGCCAGCGGATTGATCGCCGCGACATCACTGCCGGACAGAACGCTGGTCGATGCGCTGCTGGGGGCGGTTTTCGGCTTTGCGTCCCTGTGGATGCTGGCGATGGTCTATCGACACCTGCGGGCGAAGGACGGTCTGGGCGGCGGCGATCCCATCCTGTTCGGAGCCATCGGTGCCTGGGTCGGGTGGATTGGCTTGCCGTCTGTCCTGCTGTGGGCCTGCGCGGCCGGGCTCGGCTGGGTCGCGGCGCGCGCCTTGGCGCAAAGGCCGCTGGGGCGAGACGAGCCGCTGCCGTTCGGGCCCTTCATGGTCGTCGGCGGGTGGCTGACCTGGCTCTACGGGCCGATCGGGATCGGATGAGGACGCATTCGATGTTCCCTCTTCCGGCGTGCTAAACTGATCGAAGTTCGAGAGATCGCAATGCGTCCAACGAGACCGTCCATCCTTCTTGCCGTCGTCGCCGTCCTCGCGCTGGGAACTCCGGTTTTCGCCGAGGTTCTGGACGGCGCTGCGATTCAGGCAGAGCCGCAATACTATCTGATGTCGCTGCCCGAGGCGCCGGTCGCCGAGATCGCCGACGCGGTGCTCGGCGACGCCCTGGGACTGCCGTTCAAGGTTGACCCGGAGATTGACGCCACGATGTCGTTCCGGATCGACGGCATTTTTTCGCCCAGGGCGCTGGCGCGTGAGTTCGGCTACCGACTGTGGAACGCCGATATCGCCTTGGTGGACAAGCCATCCAGCGGCTTGTGGCTGATTCCGAAGGCGAAGCTGACGGCGGCCTTGACCGAGGGCGCTGTTCTGGTTTCGCCGCCCGTCGGGACCCCCGCTCGCCAGCCGGCACCGACCGCCCCGGTCCCCGAAGCCGGGACCGTGGCGCGCACGAGGTCCTCATGGTCATGGTTCGCCTGGCTCGTCGCGGGATGGGCCGGAGGGGTCGGCACGGTCATCGGCTGGAGCTGGCTTCGCCGACGCCGCCAATTGACGACCGCCCTTCTGTCCGGGCCGGAGCCGATCTCTCCAGATGCTGATGCCGACGATCTGATCATCCCGGTTTTTCCATCTGCACAGCGGTCAAGCTGAAGCTCTGACGGCTTCACGCGGCGCTCAGTTTGAGGAACCGGAATGTCGGCAGCCTCCATCTGCCGGTACCAGACGGACGAACTCGTCAGTGCGTCGATCAGAACACCTGATCAACGCCCGGCTGTAGCCGTGGGGCGTTGAGGACCTGGCGGTCCGGGCGGACGGCCGGCACGGCCGCCTCTTCCCGGCGCAGGCGGTCGTAGTTTTCTTGGGCATCGGTTCTGACGTCCTCTGCGTCGCGCAGGATCGTCGGGCGCAGGAAGATGAACAGCGTCCGCCGCGTCTGGTTGTCGCGCCGCGACCGGAACAGGGCACCGATGCCCGGAATGTCGCCCAGCACCGGGACCTTGCTGTCTCCGGTCAGGCGATCATCCGTAATCAGACCGCCCAGGGTGATGGTCTGCCCATTGTCGGCCAGCACCGTGGTCTGAACACTTCGTCTATTGGTGATCAGGTCTGCGGCACCCGCGACAGCGGTGTTCGTCAGGGACGACACCTCTTGGGTAACCTCCAGCCTGACGACGTCCCCATCATGAACCCGAGGCTTCACGCGCAAGGTGACGCCCACATCTTCGCGAGAGATGGTCGTGAACGGATTGACGGTGTTGCCGTCGGTGGCGAAGGCGCCGGTCCGTAACGGCACGTTCTGGCCCACCACGATCTCGGCTTCCTCGTTGTCCAGAACTGTCACGCTGGGCGTGGACAACAGGTTGGCGCTTGAGGTGCGGGACAGGGCTTGCAGCAGAAGGCCGAAATCGCCCTCGTTTCCGACCCCGAGATTCAATCCTTCGGACAGGGCGCTGGCTCCCGGAACCCCGAGGGCTGCCAGAATGGCGCTCAACGGCGTGCCTGCCTGGGTGAAGGACGTGCCGCCAATAACGCCGGACCCGGGAACAGCGCCGCCAGCCGCCAACTGGATGCCCAGTTGTTCGCCCAACTCACCGGTGATCTCGACGATCGCCGCCTCGATCACGACCTGCGGACGCCGGACATCGAGCTCGACGATCAAATCCTGGATCATCTGAACCGTCGTTGGCGAACCGCGCATGACCACGGCGTTCAGCTCACTGGCGGACTGCACAGTGACGTCGGCGAGTGCGAACCCGGTCGAGCCCGATGACCGGTCGTTGCCGCCGTTCACCGCCCCCGCAGACGTCGACGCAGCGGCCGCCGTTTCGGCCTGACGGGAGGCACTGAGGCTGGCCAGCCCGCCTGTACCGGACCTCAGGCTTCGTGCGACCGTGTTGGTCGCGGTCGCTCCCTCGCCGAGGATGCCGCGGACGATGTCGACCACAGCCTCGGCGTCAGCGTGCCGCAGTCGGACCACGCGGGTGATGGGCGATGCCCCGCCCGGTTGATCCAGGGCTGCGACCACATTACGGGCCTGAATGATGTCTTGGGGCGATCCTTGAACCAGCACGACATTGCTGCGGGCGTCGGCGGACACGCGCGGCCCGCCTACGTCCGCGCCAAACAGCTGGCGCATGGCGTCGGCCACGTCCTCAGCCGCCGCATAGCGGAGAGGCAGGCTCTCGAAACTTTCGCCGCCGCCGCTGTCGAGCGCCTGCGCCACCTGCTGGATGCGGCGCACATTGTCGGCGTAGTCGGTGACCACCACGGCGTTCGGATTGCTGACCGCCTCCAGCGACCCGAACTGGGCGACGAGCGGGCGCAGGGCCCGGGCCGCCTGGTCGGACGGCAGGTTGCGCAGACGGATCAGGCGGGTGACCACCTGCTGGCCGGAATCGCCCGCTGACGCGCTGTTCTGGATCACCGTCGCCTGTGGCACGATCCGCCAGACCGCGCCGCTGCGCACCGCCGCGAAGCCGTAGGTGCGCAATACCGTCTGGAACAGGTCCCACACGCCGTCGGCGGAAAGGGGCTGGGCCGAAACGACCGTCACGACGCCGGTCACGTTGGGATCAAGCACAATGGTCCGGCCGGTGATTCGGGCGATCTGTTCGGCCACGTCGCGGATATCCACGCCGCGCATGTTGACGACGACCTCGCCCTGGACGGCGGCGGGCGCGGTCTGGGCGGCACCCATGGTCGGCGGTACCGCAATCATCAGGGCCATCAGGCAGACCAGGCCATTACGGGAATTTCTGGACACGGAGCGTCGCCTATCTGAGCGGAACGGTGAGAGTCAGGGTGCGCCCGTCGCGGACGACTTCGACGCGAGCGCGACCGCCGGCGGCAGCGCGTTGAAGAGTCTGCTGGTCCCGCGCGGCGTCACCCAGCGCCTGACCATTGACGCTTTTGATCACATCTCCGGGGCGCAGCCCCGCACGCAACAACTGGGGGGCGCTGTCCGGACCGATCACATAGCCTTGGGCCGACGGCGTGACGCCGAGGGAGCTGACGGTGGCTGAAGCTGTGAGCGCTGGTTGCTGGGGTCGCGACGAGGGGCCCGGTCGAACCGCTGCGGCGGTGGCGGTCGGCGAGGCGGATGCGAGGGCGGCCTGGGCTGCGGGGGCTGGCCCCGCTGGCGCGGTGTCCACTGCCGGCGAGGCCATCTGCGGCGAGGTACCGGCTGCGCCCGCCGGCAGCGCTCCCGCAGGATGCGGTAGAACGAGCGCCTCGCGCTGCCCACCGACATTCAGAATTACCCGATCGACTTCGATGTCTTCGATCACAGCATTCCCGACGGGTGAGTCTCCGACGGCGAAGATCTGCACCGGGCCCTCGCCGCTTGAAATCAGGGCCGTTGAACCGCCGCCCGCCGCATAGACGACGCCCTTGAGCACCAGACCCAGATTCGAGATTGGCACACCGTTGGCGTCGGCCAGCCCGCCGCCAAACGGCGCCCAGGTCAGGATGGAAACCAGATCACCGCCCGTCGGCCCCCCCACCGCAGGCAGGACGATCGGGGTCCAGACTGCCGTGCGACCATCGTCCCAGCCGACCAGCCGCCAGGTCAGTCGGGCGACACCCAGCGCCAGACTGATTACCACGACAAGGCTGACCAGCCTAAGCCAGAAAACCGGCGAACGCAGCAGGGCGACCGTCATGCCGGCGCTCCCGTGTCGACGAACCCGCTGAGCCTGGCCGCTGATGAAGAGGCACCCGCCCGTGACACGAATATCTCTACCCCCTGGAGGTCCGGGTCGTCGGTCGGACGGCGCTCCGCGCGGATGATCCAGTCGATGTTCATCATCCGCACCTGGTCGGGCAAGGTTTCGCCGATGGCCAGCTCGGCCAGGCGGTTCTCGGCGATCCATTGAGCGATGACCCGATCCTCAAGCCCCCTCACTCCGTCAATGTGCGCCTGCGTGGCCATCAGCAGACCCGTCGAGGCGACCGCCAGCACAAACAGGGCGACGATCGCCTCCATCAGCGAATAACCTTCGCGGCTGATCCCCGATCGAGGCATCAGGTCTGCCCAGCCGGTGCGGCGGCCCGCACGTCCGCGTTCAGCCCGTCGAAGGTGATCGTCCAGGTGCGGTCGCGATCGCGCACGGTCACTATCGCCGGCGGTGCCGCCCCGTCCGGATCGATCAGCAGTTCCGAGGCCTCGGCCGACAGCCGCACGCCTCGCGGAAGTTCATGACGCAGTGCCCATTCCGCCGGGGACGCGGAGCCGGTCTCGAACCCGTAGCCGGTGGGATTCATGGTCAGGGTGACGGGCCGACCCACGATCAACGCTTCGTCAGCCGCCAGCCGCAGGCGGTCGGCGAAACGGTTTGCCTCGGTCTGAGCTTCGGCGTCATTACGCCCGCCCAAGGCGAGGGTAACCATGCCCGCAGAGATGCCGACGATGGCCAGGACGACCAGCATCTCGACGAGCGTCATGCCCGCTCGATCGTCGCTGGCCAAAATGCGCTGTTCTCCCCCGGACATGGCCTATCGAGTTCGGTCGGTCAGGTCGGCGTCCAGGCCCTCGCCGCCCGGCTCGCCGTCCTTGCCGTGGGACATCAGGTCGAAGCCGCTGGTCTGGCCCGGGCTGCGATAGACATAGTCGCGACCCCACGGGTCTTTCGGCGCCTCGGGCAGATAGCCCTCGCCGTTCCAGTTCGCAGGAGCAGGCTCGGTCTCTGGCCGCTCGACCAGGGCCTTCAGTCCCTGATCCGTCGTCGGATAGCCGCCATTGTCCAGCCGGTACATGCGCAGGGACGATGCGATGGTCTTGAGGTCGGTCTTGGCGACGGTCACACGCGCCTGGTCCGGCCGGCCAATCACATTGGGCACGATCATGACCGCGACTAGGGCGATGATGGCCAGCACCACGATCATCTCCACCAAAGTCAAACCCTGCCGACGACGCCGTCCCGCACGCGCTTTCAAAAACATCATGTCTCTCTGCTAGCGATCACACGCCGCCCGCTGCTATAGACCGGCCCCAGTCGGGGAACCAAGCCCAATGCGGACTGCAGACGTGAGCCAAGGCCCCACACGGACGACCATTGTCGCCCATGGACTGTGGCGAATTCAATCGGATGCGGTGATTCCGGTGGATCGCGCATGGGCAGGTCCACTAACTGTCTTGGTTCCGTCAGAAAAAATTCTAACCACTGTAATCGACCTCCCTTTTGCCTCGCGCCGTAAACGGATCGAGGCTGCGCCGTATGTGATCGAAGGCGTGATCGCCGAGCCGCTCGACCAGGTGCACGTGGCTCTGGGGATAGAGGTTTCGGATCGTCGTCATCTGTGTGCCGTGGTCCGGCATTCGGTGATGCGCGACTGGCTCACCCTGCTGACCGAGGCCGGCCTCGAGCGCTGTATCCTTCTGCCGGACGCGCTGGCTCTGCCGGAGCCGCCCATGGGGTCGTGGCGGGTCGCAATCGAGCAGGGCCGCGCCGTGGTCCGCACCGACGATGGTGGCGGCTTTGCAGTCGAGGCCGATACTCTGGCGGCTGCGTGGGAAGCCGGCGGACGGCCGACTCTGATCGCTGAGGGCGATCCATTGCCTGAGGTCATGCGCGAGGGCGTCCGCAATGTGTCGCTGGAGATGGCTGGCACCACGCAATCGTCCGTCGTCGCCCCTCCCGTCGATCTGAGGCAGGGCGCGTATGCGGCTCAAAGCGTAGATGTACGCTCGCCCTGGCGGATCGTCGGCATGGTCGCCAGTCTGGGCGTCGTGGCGCATCTGGCGTTCGTCACGATCGATACGTTGGCCCTGCACGGCATGGCCGAACGTCGCGAAGCCGAGACCCGCAGCCTGATCGCCGCGCGCCAGCCAGGGCTGGAAGCCGCGCCCGACCTGGTTGCGGCGGTCGACCAGATCGCTCCGGCGGGAGTCGGGGGCGACGGGCCGTTCGTGCGCCTGTTCGGACGCACATCCCGCGCCCTGTCCGGCCAGCAGCTGACCTATCGCGCCATCAGTTACGGCGTGGCGACCCCCATGACGCTGGCGGTTACTGCGACGGACGCCGCCGCGATCGACAGTGCCGTGGCGGCGCTGGCCCGCGCGGCCATCCCGGCGCGATCCGCGCTGGACCCGGTCGCCATCGGTATAGTCGCACCCAACGGGATCAACGCCCTGATCACGCTCCAGCCCGCCGGGACCGTCCGATGATTGTCGCCGTCATCCGCAACCGAGCCGCGCCGGCTGTCGAGCGCGCCAACGAATGGCTGGCAGACAGGTCGGAGCGCGAGCGCCTTCTGCTGATCGCCCTGGCCGTGCTCGGGATCGGCACCATTGGCTGGTATGGCATCATCCAGCCCCTGCTGATCGCCCGCCAGACTGCGGTGGAGCGCATCAACCTTTATGAAGGCCTTCAGGCGCGCCTTCGCGTCGCACCGGCCGGTGCCGCGCCCGCTCCGGGAGCCGTCCCGATCACCGGCCCGCTGGATTCGGCCGTGCGCCTCGCCGCCGCCGAGGGAGCTCTGACGGCCGAGATTGCCGGCGACGCGGATCGGGTCAGCGTTACGGTATCCGGCGCCCGGTTTGACAGCGCCGTGCCCTTCGTACGGGCGCTGGAAAGGGGCGGAGCGGTCGTCGACGATCTGCGCATGGAGACCAGTGGCCAGCCTGGACTGATCAATCTCACCCTGACGGCGACCCGCCCATGACGGCCCTGCCGATCGACGAAGTAGCGATAACCTCCCGCGCGCACCTGAGCTACGGCTATGCCCGTCGTAACGGGGTGATGCTCGAGGACCGTCCCGACGGTCTGGTCTGCGTCCATCGCCGCACAGCCGCCCTGGCCGCTTTGCTGGAAGTGCGGCGACTGCATGACGCGCCGATCGCCTTCGAGGCGGTCGATGACGCCGCCTTCGACAGCCTGCTGCGCGAACAGACCGGCGACGCCGCCGACGCCGCCGCCGACATCGAGGTCGACGGTGCCGACCTGGCGGCGTTGGCCGAAGACGCCGCAGCCATCGATGACCTGCTGGACAGCCGTGATGACGCGCCGGTCGTGCGCCTGATCAACGCCATTCTACTTCAGGCCGTCCGCGAGGGCGTGTCGGATGTACATATCGAGACCGAAGAACGCCGCCTCGTCGTCCGTTACCGCATCGACGGCGTTCTGCGCGAGGTGCTCAGCCCCCCCCGCTCGCTGGCCCCGCTTTTGGTCAGCCGGATCAAGGTCATGGCCCGGCTGGACATCGCCGAAAAACGAAGCCCCCATGACGGTCGGGTGACCCTGCGCATCGGCGGGATGGACGTTGACGTGCGTGTCTCCACCATCCCGACCCAGCACGGGGAGCGGGTCGTGCTGCGCCTGCTCGACCGCAACGCCTCGAGCCTCGATCTGGGGCATCTCGGCATGGAGGCCGACGACCTGGTTGCCCTGAGACGGATGATCCAGCGGCCGCACGGAATCGTCCTGGTCACCGGCCCGACCGGCTCAGGCAAGACCACGACCCTCTACGCCGCCCTGACCGAACTGAACGACCGCAAGCGCAACATCATGACGATTGAGGATCCGGTCGAATACGCGCTGGACGGTGTCGGCCAGATGCAGGTCAACGCGCGCATCGACCTGACCTTTGCGCGTGGCCTGCGCGCGATCCTGCGTCAGGACCCCGACGTCATCATGGTCGGCGAAATCCGCGACCACGAGACCGCCGAGGTTGCCGTACGCTCGTCGATGACCGGCCACCTGGTGCTGTCGACCCTGCACACCAACTCTGCGGTCGGCAGCGTCACGCGCCTGATCGACATGGGGGTCGAGCGCTATCTGCTGGCCCCCATGCTGACCGGTCTGATCGCTCAGCGCCTTGTCCGCCGGCTGTGTCCGCAATGTCGCCGCGAGGACGTGGCAACGTCCGCTGACGCCGATCTGACATCGGGTACCGTCCCGGTCGGTGCCCGGGTCTTCCGACCTGTCGGCTGCGCCGTCTGCCGCAACGAAGGCTATCGCGGGCGGACGGGCCTGTATGAGGTCATCGAGGTCGATCCGGGCTTTCAGGCCATGGTTCACGACGGCGCGTCGGAAGCGGCCCTGGTCAAGCATGCACGCAAGTCGAGCCGCTCGATCCTTGACGACGGCGCGGCCAAGGTTGCGGCGGGCCTGACCTCGGTGGCCGAGGTCGTCCGCGTCGTGCGCGAGGACGGCTAGGATGTCGAGCTGGCGTTACCAGGCCGTCGACGCTGCGGGCCGCGCCTCCGCCGGCGTGGTCGAGGCATCCACGGAAGTGGCCGCACGCGGCATGGTCCGCGACCTGGGCCTGCTGCCCATGCAGGTGCGGGCCCAGACGCGACCGGGGTCGAAAGCGGCTGGCCTGTCGTTTCCCGGCCACGGCAGCCGCGTCTCGGCCCGCAGCCTGGCCGCCGCCACGCGCCAGCTGTCGACCATGATCGGCAGCGACATCCGCATCGAGGAAGCTGTCCGCATCGTCGGCCAGGAACATGAGAACCAGCCGATCGGCCCGGTGCTGGACGACGTCGCCGCCGCCGTCGTCGAAGGCCAGAGCTTCGCGACAGCACTCGAACGCCACCCCAAGGTTTTCCCGCAATACTACCGCGCCTCGATCGCTGCGGGCGAGCAGTCGGGCAAGCTGTCCGAGGTGCTGGCTCACCTGACCGATTTCGTCGCCTCGCGGGAGCGGGCGGGCCGCAAGATCCAGCTGGCCTTGCTCTATCCCGCCCTGCTGGCGGTCGTGTCGATGCTGATGATCACCCTGCTGCTGGTCTATGTGGTGCCGGATATCGTCAAGGTCTTCGTCTCGCGCGGTGCAGCCTTGCCATTGCTGACCCGCGCCCTGATCGGCCTGAGCGGTTTCGTGCAGCAATTCGGCCTGCCGATCGTCGTGATTCTGGCCCTCGCGGCCCTGGTCTGGAACCGGTGGCTGGCGAACCCGGTCAACGTCCGCAAATTCGCGCGCTTTCGGCTGATGACGCCGCCTCTGTCCGGCTTTACGCGCCAGCTGAACGCCGCCCGCTTCGCCGGAAGCCTGGCGACCCTGGTGCGCAGCGACGTTCCGCTGGTGGATGCCCTGCGCGCCGCAGCCGCCGTCACGCCTAACGCGTACGTCCGCGAACGCGCCCTGATGGCGGCCCAGCGTGTGCGTGAGGGGACCAGCCTGCGCCGCGCCCTTTCCGAGGCCGAGGTCTTCCCGCGCATGCTGCTGGCCGTGGTCGCCTCGGGCGAACAGAGCGGGCGGCTGGGACCGGGACTGGAACGCGCCGCCAAGGATCTGGAGCAGGATCTGGAACAACTGGTTACCGCCATGGTCGCCCTCGTCGAGCCGGCCGTCCTGTTGATAATGGGCGGGGTGGTGCTGTTGATGGTGCTCGCCATCTTGATGCCCATCGTCAATCTGAATAACCTGGCGGGGTTATGAGCCGCCGCCCTCAGCGGATGTCGAGGGTCGATGCCGTCATCCCGGGCAGGACCACCGCGCCGGCCGGCGTGATCGTCAGGCTCAACGCCTTGTCCCGCCCCAGCCGTGCCCGCAACAGTTCGCTGTTGTCCGGCCCTTTCAGGCTCAGACTCGATCCGTCAGCGTCCGAGGCCAGATCGCCGGCCATTGGCAGCGGCGTGGTAATCAGGCCCGCTCCGGCGCAGGTCGCTGGACCGATACGCAGCCGACCCTGCCCCGATCTGCCGCCGCCGATGGCCAGGTCGGTCGCATTCAGAGTCATTTCACCGTCGCAGGCAAAAGGCAGGCCGGGTGCCATGGCGTTGATCAGCCGCAGTGATCCCGCCCCCTCGGCCTGGCTTAAAACAAGGGCGTTCGCGCGCCACAGAGCGTCGCCTTCGATCGCGGTTTCGGGTCCCCGCACGGCGACCTTTCCCGCCGGCGCCAGAGACACGATCGAGCGCAACGGATGCACGGTCCAGGCCAGCGCGAAGCCAGGCTCCAGTCCCGCTTCGCCCTTCCAGACCGTGCCGACCGCCTGTCGATCCTTGCCCACCGCCGCCTCTGCGGGCAGATACAAGAGCAGGCCCAGCAGGTACGCGCCGACGCCCGCGCCGATCAGGATCACACGCCATGGCGTGACCCTCACATACAGGCGCTCGAACTGAAATGCGCCGCCGCCATGCAGTCGGTCGCCGTCCCGGGTCCGCCAAACACCGAACATCATCATCCCTCCGCGCGCCTGCGACCCCTGAACGTCTGATCGCCGACCCAACGCCTGATCGCAACCCCCGATCCACCCGCGCGGGCTTTACTTTGGTGGAAGTGATCGTGGCCCTCGGCCTGTTCGCCCTGATCGCGCTCGCGGGCTTCAGCTTGCTGCGGACGGTGCTGGACACGCAGGCGCGAACAGAAGAGCGCCTGCGTCGCCTGTCGGAGATTCAGCGCGCTCTGTTCGTCGTCGCCTCGGACCTGGATCAGGTCAGCGGCCGCATCGAGGGCGGTGCCGACGCTATCGTGTTCCAGAAGACCGACGCGTCCGGTCGCCCCTTCGTGGTCCGCTATGGCCGGACGGGCGACGAACTGACCCGCACCGTGTCCGGCCCCATGGGCGAGCGCGCGCAGCCGTTGCTGAAGGGTGTGAAGGCGGCGCAGTGGTCCTTTCGGCTGACGGGCCTTGGCTGGGCTCCAGCCACCGTGCCTGACCTTCCTGCCATGGTGGCCTCTCCCGACGTCGTGCGGGTGCCGCCGCCCGCCGTTCGCGCCGTGGCGCTGGACCTTACCCTGATTGGTCCCGACGGCCGTCCCGCGACCGTGCGCCGGCTGATCGCGACACCGGAGATCACCCCGTGAGCCGCCGCCGCGACGACCGCCAAGGCATGATCCTGCTCAACGTCCTGGTCGTGGTCGCTATCGCCGCAGCCGCCGTGACGGTGATGATCGTGGCCCAGGACATCGAGGTCCAGCGCTCGACCCGCTTGCACGACGCCGCCCAGGCCCAGGCCTATAGCCGCGCGGGAGAGCTGTCGGCCATTGTCGCCCTGCGCCGCGACGCCCTGACCACGCCAACCGTCGATACGATGAAGGAGCCTTGGGCGAAGATCGGACAGCGCACCCTCGACATTCCCGGCGGTTCGTTCGCCTTGACGATCGCCGACGAACAGGCGCGCTTCAACGTCAACGCCGTGGCCCGCGGCGACGTGATTCCCGCCACCGTCTTGATGGTTATCGGCGAGCGGGTGGGTGTCTCAAGGGCGAACACCAACCTGATAATCGTCGCCGTATCCGCACTGGCTCCTCTCCGCGATGACGGGCCTCTGCGTTCGGCGGGCGTCGACCCGGCCGATCTGGATCGGCTCGCGCCCTACATCACCTTCCTGCCCGCAGGCTCGGCGGTAAACCTCAACACAGCCGAACCGGGGCTGATGGAAATTCTTTTGCAGGATCCCGTCGCCGTCCGCCGGATCGTTCAACGGCGCGACCAGGTGCCGGTCACGGCCCAGGAGGCAGCCTCGCTCGGACCTCCGGGCCTGGTCGGGGCCCGCTCGGATCATTTCAGAGTGGAATCCGATGTGCGAGTGGGCGACATAAGACGGCGGACATCGGCGCGAATCGATCGGGTCAAGACCCCCGAAGGCTGGCGCGTCACCGTGGCGTCACGCCACCGTCTGCCGCCCGCCTGATATTTAGTCGTCACGCCGCATCAGATCGCGATCACGGCAACTTGTCCCGATGCCGAACAGTCCGTTCTCCGAAGCAGCGCAGGCAGCCGGCTTATTGTTCCGGACCAGACTTTAAACCCCTGAGCCCTGGTGACGGAGGCAGTTAACGGGTGGTGCCCTAACAAAGTTGGTTTCAGGATTCGTCAATCTCATCAGAAACTTATGACCGACCCAAGGGCAACCCTCTGGCGTTGGACTGACAGTACCGATCCACGTCCCCATAGCCGTCTGGATTCGGAAACATTTTCCGTGTGCAGTGCTACTCGAAAACAGCCTTGTCCCTTTTCGCTTTTGTTCCGACCTAAAACGTCGCAAGTCACTTGGCCGCAGGGCTATTGTGTTCGTCTTTTCAAACGCCAACTGCCGGTTCCTCTAAAACCAGGAACGACAACATGGCTACCGAAACGCACGACATCGTCGATACCGCCGTTGCAGCGGGCTCATTCAAAACCCTTGTGGCCGCCGTCACGGCCGCCGGCCTCGTCGACACCCTGAAAGGCGCAGGCCCCTTCACCGTCTTCGCCCCGTCCGACGACGCCTTTGCCAAGCTTCCCGCAGGCACTGTCGATGACCTGGTCAAGCCGGAGAACAAAGACAAGCTGACAGCGATCCTGACGCTCCACGTCCTGTCCGGCGCGGTCCATGCCGCCGACATCGCCGGCAAGACCCTCAGCCCGGACTCGGTGAACGGCGAGGCCCTGACTGTCGACGGTAATGACGGAGTCACCGTCAACGGTGCCAAGGTCGTCTCCGCCGACATCGCCTGCACCAATGGCGTGATTCACGTGATCGACGCCGTGCTTCTCCCCAAGGGCTGATCCAGGACCCTTGTCCGATCGGAGGGCGGCCCTCGCGGGCCGCCCTTTGTTCCGATGACGAGATCGAGCCATGCAGCCCTCGGGATCAAATGTCGCGGTCGGATGACTTTGCTGATCCATCCCCCATATCGATCCAGATGACCAAGCTGCTCGTCTGGTTCGATGGTTCATGCCCGCTTTGCCGGCGGGAGATCGGCCTGATGCGTCGACTGGATCGCAGTGAAGCGATTCAGTTCATCGACGTGTCCGAGTCCTCGCCCATCGCCTGCCCGATCGACCGCGACGCTCTGCTCGCGCGATTCCATGCCAGCGAAGACGGCAAGATGCTGTCAGGAGCGGCGGCCTTCGCCGCAATGTGGCGGGCGATCCCTCTGTTACGCCCGATCGGCCTTCTGGCGCGTGTGCCGGTCGTGCTTGCGGGGCTGGAAATCTGCTACCGCGCCTTTCTGCGACTGCGCCCCTCCCTTCAGGGCCTTGCAGCGCGGCTGGGTCCGGCATGAGGATACCGCAGCCCGATCCCGTGACCCCGGACCAGGAGAGCGTCTGGACCTGGCCGCGTCCGGCGATCGCCGAGCCGACCCCGGCCCATATCGTCATCGCCCATGCGGGCGTGATCGTGGCCGAGACCCGCGCCGCAGTCCGCACGCTGGAGACCAGCCATCCACCGAGCTATTATATCCCGCCTTCAGACATCGCGCCGGGCCGCTTGCGCCGCGCGGGCGGCGGTTCGTTCTGCGAGTGGAAGGGCGAGGCGGTCTATTGGGACGTCGTAATCGACGATCTGGTTCTGCCGCGCGTCGGCTGGAGCTATCCGAACCCGACGGCAGCGTTTGCGGCCTTGCGCGACCACATCGCTTTCTACGCCGCACCTTTTCACCGATGCAGCGTCGACGGCGAGACGGTCGTCCCCCAGGCCGGCGCGTTCTACGGCGGCTGGATCACGTCCCAGCTTGCCGGACCCTTCAAGGGTGGCCCCGGAACCCTTGGCTGGTGATGCGATGACGAGTTCGCCTTTCGAGTCTCGAGGCCGTCAGGTGCCGAGCGGTCGCCTGTCACGGTTCGGCCAGTTCGGACGGCTGGCCGGTTCCGTAGCGGGGGGCATGATCGCCGAGGGGGCCCGGCGGCTGGTGGACGGTGAGCGGCCGCAGCTTCGCGACCTGCTTCTGACCCCGGCCAATTTCGGCAAAATCGCCGACCGCCTGTCGCATCTGCGCGGTGCCGCGATGAAACTGGGTCAGATGATCTCGATGGACGCCGGCGATTTGCTGCCTGCCGAACTCTCGGAGATCATGGGCCGGCTGCGCGACAGTGCCCAGCACATGCCACCGGCCCAACTTCAGCAGGTTCTGGCGCAGGCGTGGGGCCCCGACTGGAGGACGCGGTTCGAGCGCTTCGACCTTCGCCCGATCGCAGCGGCCTCCATCGGTCAGGTGCACCGGGCGCTGACCCGTGATGGCCGCGAACTGGCGATCAAGGTGCAGTATCCGGGGGTACGTGAAAGCATCGACGCCGATGTCGACAACGTCGCGACCTTGTTGCGCATGTCGGGTGCTATCCCTCGGGGGATCGACATCACGCCGCTGCTGACCGAAGCCAAGCGGCAACTGACCGAGGAAGCCGATTACGAACGCGAGGGCGCGCAGATGGCCCTGTTCGGCCGGCTTCTGGCCGATACGCCCGAGGTCGTCGTGCCGACGCTGGATCCCGCGCTGACCACCGCTCGCGTTCTGGCCATGACGTTTCTCGAGGGGCGTCCGATCGAGTCGCTCGAAACCGCGCCCCAGGCCGACCGCGACCGGGCCATGCAAACCCTGATAACGCTGGTGCTGCGCGAGCTGTTCGAGTTCGGCGTGATGCAGACCGATCCGAATTTCGCCAACTACCGGTTTCAGCCCTTGACCGGACGTTTGGTCCTGCTCGATTTCGGCGCGGCGCGGCCCGTCGCCGACAGCACGGCGCAGGGCTATAGTCGGCTTTTGCGCACGGGCATGGCGGGCGACCGCGCAGCCGTCCGGGAAGCGGCGCTCGCGGCCGGTTTCGTCGGCTCCAAGGCCGTCGCGCGCCACGGCGCGCGCCTCGATCAGATGATCGACGTGATCATCGGCGAGCTGAACCGGCCCGGACTTTTCGACTTCGGCGACCGGCGTTTCGTTGGGGCGTTGCGAGACCCGGGCATGGAAATCGCGGCGGACACGGCGGCGTGGCATGTGCCGCCGGCCGACATCCTGTTCGTCCAGCGCAAGATCAGCGGGACCGCCTTGCTGGCTGCGCGGCTCAAGGCCCGCGTTGATGTCAGGAAGATCGTCGAACCGTGGCTCGGCGAGCAGGCCGAGAGCAAAACCGGGTCGTGAATGTCGGATCGCGCTCTACCCTGACATCCCTTACCAGCAGGCCAAGGCATTGCCCTTGACCAGCAGAGCACCAACAACGTGTCGCAATCCGACCTTCCCCCAGATCGTAAAGCTGTCGACGTTTCGACTGGTCGGGCAATTCCGGCCATCGCTGTCGGTCTTGGCTACGCGGGCCTGTTGCCTCAGGCGTTCGCGCTCGCGCTGGTATTGTTCGGCGGACCGGCCTGGCAGTTCACTGCCCTCAGTCTGGCGTATGCCTATGCGGCGTTGATTTTCAGTTTCCTTGGTGGCGTCTGGTGGGGGCTTGGGGCGCGACCAAATACGGCCCTGCCCCGCTGGGTCTGGCTCGCCTCCATCGCTCCCGCTCTCTTGTCTCTGGCATCGGCCTGGCCCTGGGCCAACGGCGAAGAATGGCCCGGACCCTCATTGCTGGGCCTCGGACTTGCGATTGCACTCAGCGTCATCGTCGATGTCCGCCTTCAGCGACTGGGGCTCACGCCTCCACGCTGGCTCGCGCTGCGCCTCCCTCTTTCGTTGGGCCTGGGCAGCGTGACGTTCGCAATCGGCGTTAGCGCGGCGTTCGCGGGTTAGACCGTTTTGGTTGGCTGTCCCCTCCGTTCGATCCTGGCGAACGAGTCAGGGTGTGCCGTGACGCCAGCGGCGTGATCCGGCGCAGGTCACTGTGGTCATTGGACCGAAGTTGACGGCCCGACATCGGATCGACGGACGCCCGGCCTCGAAGCCGCGCCTGGCCATCAGTTCCTCGCATCAATTGCGCTGACCTGCCTTCACGTCGCACAGTACGCGCCGGTCCCCGTCCGTCCCCGTCCCCGTAGATTTTCAGGAGCCCCCAATGCGTATTGCCCGGAACCTCGCCGCCGCCTTACTGGCCGCCGCGCTCGTGTGCAGCGGTCCGGCGCTGGCCCACGATCACGCCGTCTCACAGGCGTCGGTCGAAGACGTTCAGCCGGCCGCCGCCGAGGCTGCGGCGGCCGTCGACGCATTTCATGCGGCCCTTGAAAACGGGGATACCGGGGCGGCGTTGGCGCTGCTGGCGGACGACGTGTTGATTCTCGAAGGCGGTTCGGCCGAGCGATCCAAGGCCGAATATGCAGCCTCTCACCTCGCCGCAGACGCGGAATTCTCGGCGGCGGTTCCGAACGTTCGCACCCACCGCACCGTCCGCGCGGTCGGCGACAGCGCGTGGGTGGCGAGCGAAGGCCGCACGCAGGGCCAGTTCAACGGTCGGCCGATCAACAGCCTGTCGGCGGAAACCATCGTACTTCAACGCGACGCCGCCGGATGGCGGATCACCCACATCCACTGGTCCTCGCAACCGGTGCGCTAAACGCTCCGGGCGTGGCTGACGCTGCGGTATCGCCGTTCCGGTCGAGCCACGAATCGATGACGCCGATCTCGAGTTGCTGGGCCGTGATCACGTCCTTGGCCAGCGCCCTGGCTGCGGCGTCCTGGCCTGCGCTGAGCTCAACCCGGGCCATGGCGATCGCCGCTTGATGATGGATGCGCATCTGCTTCATGACGTCGATATCCGGATCGCCGACATAATCGGGCATGTTGTCCACCATCCCGGTCATTGCTGACTTGTAGCCGCGGGTCGCGTCACTATCGCCGGCGGCGGGTGCCATCATTTTCATGGGATCACCGGCCATGGGGCCTGCCGCCGCAGCGGCGGCGGCCTTGTTGTCCGCGTTGGCGGTGTCAGACGGCACCTCAACCGCTGGAGAACAGGCAGCTGCAAATGTGCAGGCGGCGACGACGAGACTGATGCGTTTCATGGGGGCTTCCTTTGAGGCACCCCGATAGCGGCGATCCTCGGTCTTTGTTTCCGGTGGTCGTCAGCGCAATGCGCGACCAAGCAGGTCGATCAGTTCGGCGGCCTTGGCCTTGCGCCCGGCGAGATCGTTTCCCGTCATCGCGCCCACGACGCAGTGATCGAGATGATCCTTGAGGATCTCGGTTTCAACGCGCGACAAGGCGGCTCGTACCGCCTGCAACTGGGTCAGGACATCCACACAGTAGCGGTCGTCATACACCATGCGCGCGACGCCGCGCACCTGACCCTCGATGCGGTTCAGACGGTTCAAGACCTTGGGTTTGGTTTCATCCTGCATTGATCGCCTCCGGCTCGAGCGCGTTATACCCCATAGCGGTAACCTGCAATATACCCCCATGGGGTATAGTAGGGACGCGTTCAGAATGGAGCATCGCCATGGCCGAGGCCCACGATCCCGACGCCGCCCTCGATCACCGCGCAAGCTGCTGCTCACCGGGCAAACAGGGCGGAGCGGAAAACACGGTCATTGACCCGGTTTGTGGAATGTCCGTCGATCCAGCGACCACATCGCACGGGGCCGCGGACGGCGAGAAGGACTATTTCTTCTGCTCGGCGGGATGCAGGACGAAATTCATCGCTGATCCGGAACGCTATCTGGGTCCGAAGCGCGATCCCGAGGCGGCGGTCCCCGGCGCGATCTACACCTGTCCCATGCATCCGCAGATCCGTCAGAAGGGACCCGGCTCGTGCCCGATCTGCGGCATGGCGCTGGAGCCTGAGACGGTCACCGCAGAGGTGCCGATCAACCACGAACTGATCGACTTTACCCGCCGGTTCTGGGTCGGCCTGGTCCTGACCCTGCCGGTGCTCGCCCTCGAAATGGGCGCTCACCTGACCAACCTGCACACATTGATCCCGGGTCAGGTCTCGAACTGGATCCAGTTTGTCCTCGCAACGCCCGTGGTGCTGTGGGCCGGCTGGCCATTCTTTCAACGCGGCTGGGCGTCACTGCGCAGCCGTCATCTCAACATGTTCACCCTGATCGCCATGGGCGTTGGAGTGGCCTGGACCTACAGCGTCGTCGCGGTTCTGGCACCGGAGCTGTTTCCGCCGGCCTTCCTGCGCATGGACGGCAGCGCACCCGTCTATTTCGAGGCGGCGGCGGTCATCACCGTACTGGTCCTCGTCGGCCAGATCCTGGAACTGCGCGCGCGTGAGCAAACCTCGGGGGCGATTCGGGCTCTGCTCGACCTGACGCCGAAGAGCGCGCGGCGTGTTCGCGACGACGGCGGCGACGAGGATGTGTCGCTGGGTCTGGTTCATGTCGGTGATCGCCTTCGGGTTCGTCCCGGCGAGAAGGTCCCGGTCGATGGCGAGATTCTCGACGGCCGCGTCGCCATCGACGAGTCCCTGGTGACGGGCGAATCCATGCCCGTGACCAAGGCAGCGGGCGACAGGGTTGTCGCCGGTTCCCTGAACAAGACCGGCTCGTTCGTGATGCGGGCCGACAAGGTCGGTGCCGACACCCTGCTGGCCCAGATCGTTCAGATGGTCGCCCAGGCCCAGCGCAGCCGGGCTCCGATCCAACGGCTGGCAGACACGGTGTCCGGCTGGTTCGTGCCGACGGTGATCGGGATCGCCGTAATCGCGGCCGTTGTCTGGGGCCTTGTCGGCCCCGAGCCGAGGTTGTCCTACGCCTTGGTCGCCGCTGTTTCGGTCCTCATCATCGCCTGTCCCTGTGCCTTGGGCCTGGCGACGCCGATCTCGATCATGGTGGGGGTCGGTCGCGGTGCCAACGCTGGCGTTCTGATCAAGAACGCCGAGGCGCTCGAACGCTTCGAGAAGGTCGATACACTGGTGTTGGACAAGACCGGCACCCTGACCGAGGGCCGGCCTTCGGTCACCGCGATCCGGCCCGCGTCCTGTTTCGACGAGACCGAGTTGCTGGGTCTTGCTGCCAGTCTTGAGCGGAACAGCGAGCACCCGCTGGCGGACGCAGTGGTCCGGGCGGCCGCCGACAGGAACCTGACGCTGTCGGAGGCGACCGAGTTCGACAGCCCTGTCGGTCGCGGCGTCTCTGGCCGGATCGACGGAAAGCGCGTGGCGCTGGGCAATACCCGATTCCTGAATGAGCTGGAGGTGGACGTCTCGGCTTCGGAAGCGGAGGCCGACGCCCTGCGAAGCGATGGTGCCACCGCCATCTTCATCGCCGTGGACGGCAAGGTCGCGGGCGTGCTCGGCATCGCCGATCCCATCAAGTCGACCACGGCCGAGGCGATCCGCGATCTCAAGGCGGCCGGCCTGCGGCTGGTCATGATGACCGGAGACAATCGCACGACAGCGGAGGCGGTGGCGCGGCAACTGGGTATCGACGAGGTCCAGGCCGAAGTCCTGCCACAGGACAAGGCGTCAGTCGTGGAACGGCTGCGCGCCGAGGGACGGATCGTCGCCATGGCCGGCGACGGAGTCAATGACGCGCCCGCCCTGGCCGCCGCTGATGTCGGGGTCGCGATGGGGGCCGGGTCCGATGTGGCGATCGAGAGCGCGGGCGTCACCCTTCTCGGCGGCGATCTGCAGGGCATCGTGCGCGCACGACGGCTGTCAAAGGCCGTGATGGGCAATATCCGCCAGAATCTGGTGTTTGCCTTCGGCTACAATGCCCTCGGCATCCCAGTCGCGGCGGGCCTTCTCTATCCGGTGTTCGGCTTGTTGCTGTCGCCAGCCCTTGCGGCCCTGGCCATGGCCCTGTCGTCGGTCAGCGTGATCGGCAACGCCCTGAGGCTTCGCGCGGTTCGGCTTTAGGTGGCAAAGATCGCAAGGCCGAATAAAACTCGTCGGCGGAACTCAGGATCGCCGGTCGGCTTGAGTGAACAGCGGTCGTCGCCTGCACGGCAGGCACCGACCTTGCAAACGAGTTGCACAGGACCAGAAAAATGACCGGCCACTCGATGCACCGCGGGCCGAAGGGCGTCCAGGACGGGGGCGTTTACCGCAACCTCGCCGCTGAGTTGGCCATCGATTTTGTCATCATGTACCTCGTCATGTACACGATGATCGCCACGCTCGGTCATTTCTACCTGAACCTCAACAACGTCTACATGACGCTGATGATGGCTGCACCGATGGCGATCCTGATGCTGATTTTTATGCGGTCGATGTATCCGTCGCGGCGCGTGAACCTGGCCATCGCCGCCGCCGCGACAGTGCTCTTTGTCGGCAGCTTCGTCGGTATGCGGACCCAGGCCTTCGTCGGTGATGCTGAATTCCTCCGCTCGATGATCCCGCACCATTCCGGCGCGATCCTCATGTGCGAGCAGGCCTCGCTTCGCGATCCCGAGATCATCGTCCTCTGCGACAACATTGTCCGGTCACAGCGCGAAGAGATCGCCGAGATGCAGGCGCTCCTCGACAAACGGTGAGGGGAAGCTGGTCCCATCGCGTATCCTCTGCGACATCAGTTGCTCCCGGAGTTCCGACATGAATCTTTCCCGTTTCGGCCCCGCCTTCGCCTTGGCCGCCGTGGTCGCGATGGCTGCCGCCCCCGTCAGCGCGCACGCACGGCTGGTCAGTTCGACGCCTGCCGCAAACGCCACGGTCACGCCGACACGGTCCGTTGCCATGACGTTCAGCGAGCGGATGGTTCCGGCATTTTCCACGATCGAGGTTGTCAACTCGGCAGGCCTGAAAGCCAGCCTCCGTTCGAGCGTCAGCGACGATGGTCGTTCGATCACCGGCACGTTGGCGCGCCGGTTGTCCGCCGGAGCCTGGACCGTCAACTGGCAGGTCGCGTCGAGCGACGGACACCGGATGACAGGGTCCTACACCTTTATCGTCCGCTGAGGTGGTCGAGGCCTGGATCATCGGCCTGCGGGCGGTCCAGTACGGGGCCGCGGCCGTCCTGTTCGGCCTGCCGGCCTTCCTGATCTACAGCGGCCCGAACCAGCAAGCTCTTGATCTGCGCTGGCCGCGCCCCGCGCTCCTCTGGGCGGCGGCCGTTCTTTTCCTGACCGCGCCGGCCGCCTTGGTCGCGCAGGCCTCCATGATGGCGGGTTCCCTCATGGAGGCGATCAAACCCCAAACCCTCTGGATGATGATTTCCGGTATGGCGCTGGCTGGAGCCCTCGTCGTCCGCGCGGTTGTGGCGCTTGTGGCGCTCGCCGTCATCTTGCTGATCAAGCCGGGCGCTCGCCTTTGGTGGATCGCTTCGGCGCTTGGCGCAGTCATCGCCGCCAGTTTCGCCTGGACCGGTCACGGGGCGGCAACGGAAGGGCCCGGCCACGGGATTCATCTCGCCTCGGACATCCTTCACGCTTTGGCGGCGTCGCTCTGGATCGGTGCCTTGGCTGCCTTCGCCGCCTTGGCGTTATGGCGCCCGGCAGATCCCTCTCTGCAGGACCAGGCCCTGGCGCATGCCCTGGGCGGTTTCGCCCATGTCGGGACGCTGGCCGTCGCGGTCCTGGTGCTGACCGGACTGATCAACAGTTTCTATCTGGTCGGCTGGAAGGGCCTTGGCCTTCTTCCGGTGACCGCCTGGGGCCAGCTGCTGTTCGCCAAGCTCGTGCTGTTCGTCGCCATGATCGCCCTGGCCGCGCTCAATCGCTTTCAGTTGACGCCGCGGTTGAAGGTCATCGATGCCGGATTCACCATCCCCATCGGTCACCTCCGCGGCAGCCTGCTCATCGAATTCGGGCTCGCGATGGCAATCCTGGCGCTGGTCGCGATCATGGGGACCTTGGCGCCGCCCGCCTCCCTCGGCTGATCGAGCGCAGCGGTGAGGGTATGACAGGACAGACGCGTATGGACTTATGGAGGTCAAACGAGGTGAATATGACTGACGACATCGATCGCCTGTTCGCGCGCGCCGCGACGCAGAAAGGTCGCTTGGGGCTCGGTGATCTTGAAGCCTCCGTCTGGCGGCGTATTGAAGATCGCCTTGAGGAGCGCCGCATGGGTCACGTCCGACTGGCCGCCCTGATGGTCGCGCTTGGCGTGGGTGTCGCCAACGGCGGCTGGGTGGCCTTGTCCGCGAACACTCAACCTTCCGAGCTGCAAGCTTTCAGCGTCTCAACGGGCCTCTCGCCCGTAGGAGCCCTGGGCCTCGACGGATGACCGCCGGCTGGAAATCCATCGCTCTGACGGCGGTTCTGGCCGCCTTGGCCAGCGGAGCGGGGACATGGGCCAGCACGGCGTGGGTAATGAAGCAGCGCGAGGCCCCCAGCCTGCACCGGATTGTGCACGAGGAACTGGACCTGACCGCGGATCAGGAAACCCGCCTTGAAGCCATCGAGGCGCGCTTCGCCACCCGCCGGACGGCGCTGGAGGGTGAAGTCCGAACGGCGAACCGGGAGCTCGCGGACGCCATCGCCGCCAGCGAAGGCGACAGCCCCCAGGTGCAGGCCGCGGTGGATCATTTTCACATCGCCATGGGCGATCTGCAGAAAGCGACCATCGCCCACGTTTTCGAGATGCGGGCCGTACTGACGCCGGCCCAGGCCCGGACGTTCGACAGCGAGGTCGTCGGTGCGCTCCTGCAAGAGGCCGGGTAGCAATCCAGTGACGGTGGAGGCCTCCCTTGAAGCGCGCGCGGCGCGGGGCGACCGCGCGGCGTTCAGCGCGTTGATGACCGCGACCAAGTCCGATCTCCACCGTTTCATCCGGCGTTATGTCGGCGAGGACGAGGAAGCCTATGACCTCGTCCAGGAGACCTATGCCTCGGCGTGGCTCGCCATGCACCGATATGATCCGGCCCGCGCGTTTCCGACCTGGTTGAGGGCGATCGCCCTGAACAAATGCCGCGACTGGGGTCGCAAACGGGCCGTCCGACGGGTGGTGCGTGGGGTCATGGGGCTGGACGCGCCCGAGGCCATGGCGGTCGGTGAAGACCGTCAGGAACCGGAGGTCCGGCTCGACGACCAGCGGAGAGTGGCGACTCTTGATCGGGCCTTGACCCGACTACCGGATCAACTGAGGGCCGCCCTGATCCTGAGCGCGCTCGAGGGTCGCTCACACGCCGAGATCGCCCTGATCGTCGGCGCGACACCCAAGGCGGTTGAAACGCGCATCGCCCGCGCCCGCGCCAGACTCGCTGAAATCGTGAAACCTTCCTGAGCCTCCCGACCCGAGTGAGGCGGTTCGCCGCAAGGGGACGGACGCGGGCGGGCGTACTGTAGGTAGGATCATTCGGCGCTCGTCATGGGCGGCGCGCCGAACCACATATGCGCTCGTGAGGACCAAAGCCTGATGTCGTCCCTTCGACTGGATCGCCGTACCCTGCTTCGCGGGGCCGCCGCCGGCGGCGGCTTGCTCGGGCTTCAAGGCCTGATGCCCGCCTGGGCGCAGACCGGATCGCCGGGGCTGCGATCGGATTTGCCGTCGCTCGTCGGACCGAACATCGATCTGACCGTCGGCCATTCTCCGTTTTCTGTCGGCGGCCGCACCGGCCATGCCGTGACCGTCAACGGCCTGCTGCCGGCCCCGCTGCTGCGCCTTCGCGAGGGTCAGAACGCGCGCCTGTCGGTGACCAACACCCTCGACGAGGACACCTCCATCCATTGGCATGGCATCCTGCTGCCGTTCCAGATGGACGGCGTCCCGGGGATCAGCTTCCCGGGCATCAAGCCGCGCGAGACCTTCGTCTACGAGTTCCCGGTCAAACAGGCGGGCACCTATTGGTATCACAGTCATTCCGGCCTGCAGGAAGCCATGGGCCACTACGGTCCGATCGTCATCGATCCGGCCGGCGCCGAGCCTGCCGCCTATGACCGCGAGCATGTCCTGGTCTTGTCGGACTGGAGTTTCATGCATCCCCACGAAATCCTGGCCAGGCTGAAGAAGAGCCCAGGCTACTTCAACCGCAGGCGGACGACCCTGTCGGGCCTGCTATCCGGATCGGACGGCATGAGCCTGGAGGAACGGCGCATGTGGGGCGAGATGCGCATGGACCCGCGCGACATCTCCGACGTCAACGGGACCACCTACACCTATCTGGTCAACGGCCATGGCCCCGACGACAACTGGACCGGCCTGTTCCGACCGGGCGAACGGGTCCGGCTCCGGATCATCAACGCCTCGGCAATGTCGATCTTCAATGTGCGCATCCCGGGCCTGCCCATGACCGTTGTGCAGGCCGACGGCGCCGACGTGCGGCCGGTGGAGGTGGACGAGTTCCAGATTGCCGTGGCCGAAACCTACGACGTCATCGTCCGTCCCACCGATGACCGCGCCTACACCATCGTGTCGGAGGCCATCGATCGTTCCGGCATGGGTCGCGCCACCCTCGCCCCGCGCTTGGGGATGATCGCCGAGGTTCCGCCCCTGCGGGAGGTCCCGACCCTGACCATGGCCGACATGGGCATGGGCGGCATGGCCGGCATGGACCACACCGCGATGGGTCACCCCACCGTGGAGGCGAGTACCACGACGTCCATGGACCACGTGGCCATGAACATGCGTGATCCCGACAACGCCCCGCGGGACATGGCCGTGGGCGTCGGCGTTGACATGGTCGCCATGGCCCCCGCCAACAGCCTGGGCCAGCGGCCGTTGGGGCTGAGAGACGTGGACCATCGGGTGCTGGTTTACACCGACCTGGTGTCGCTTCGGCCCAATACGGATCGCCGTCCTCCTTCGCGGTCGATGGAAATCCATCTGACTGGCAATATGGAGCGTTTCATGTGGGGCTTCGACGGGCGCAAATTCAGCGAGCTTGTCGAGCCCATCCGTTTCGAACGAAACGAGCGCGTCCGCGTCACCCTGGTCAACGACACCATGATGGGTCACCCCATCCACCTGCATGGCCATTTCTTCGAACTGGTGACCGGCGGGCCCGAAGGCCATCAGCCGCTCAAGCACACGGTCAATGTCGCGCCGGGATCCAAGGTCACCTTCGACCTGACCGCCGATGCGCCGGGCGACTGGGCCTTCCACTGTCACATGCTGATGCATATGCACGCGGGCATGTTCAACGTCGTCACGGTGCGCCCCATGGACGGAGCCGCCGGATGACGATCTCGTTTCTCCGCCTCGCGGTCGCGACCGCTCCGCTGTTTCTGGCCGCCGGCACCGCCACGGCTCAGCCGCAGGATCCACATGCGGGCCACGTCACGGCTCCGGCTCCCGCGAGGACACCTGCACCAACTCCGGCCGACCCCCATGCCGGCCATGACACGTCGACGACGGCACCGAGCCCTGCGCCGGCCGTGGATCCTCATGCGGGCCACGATATGTCTGCCACCCCGGCCCTTCAAACACCGCCAGCGGATCCTCATGCGGGCCACGACATGAGCGCCATGAGCGACCAGGCTGCGGATCCTCACGCGGGTCACGATATGTCCGGCATGGCCATGGGACCGCCGGACATTCCGACCAGCGCCAACGACCCCGGGCGTTCGCCGGAAGCCGCGCCTCCGCCTGCCGCGAGCCGCGGCCCGGCCCATGCCGCCGATCTCTATTTTCTTCAAACGGACATGGTCGCCGCGCGCCGACTGCTGATCGCCGAGAACGGTGACATTCACACGACCGCCGTCATCATCGACCGTCTGGAGGCCGGCGTCGGCGGGGATGAGGACAGCTACCTCTGGGACGCCCAAGGCTGGATCGGTGGCGACATCAACCGCTTCTGGTGGAAGAGTGAGGGCGAAGGAGAGTTCGGCGACGGCCTTGAAGAGGCCGAGGTCCAGGCGCTCTACAGTCGCGCGATCGACCCGTTCTGGGACCTGCAGGCCGGGGTTCGTCAGGACTACCGCCCTGACGGCGAAGACGTGACCCACCTCGTCCTTGGCCTCCAGGGCCTGGCCCCGCACTGGTTCGAAGTCGATGCCGCTGCCTTCCTGTCGACTGACGGAGATCTAACCGCCCGCGTCGAGGCGGAGTACGACCAGAGGATTACCCAGCGACTGATCCTGCAGCCTCGTATCGAGGTGGATCTGGCCGCCAGCGACATCCCCGAAATCGAGATCGGCTCAGGCGTCAGTTCGCTGGAGGCGGGCTTGAGACTTCGCTACGAGATCCGCAAGGAGTTCGCGCCCTATGTGGGTGTCGAATGGAGCCGCGCGTTTGGAAGAAGTCGTGATTTCATCGAGGCCCGCGGCGGCGACGCCGAGGACACGAACTTCGTCGTCGGCCTGAAAGCCTGGTTCTAGATACCGGACATCGTCCGGACCACCGCCGCGCCACAATTCGCGGCTCAGACCAAAGGAGTGATCATGTTTCGTTTGATTTTCGTCGCCGCCATCCTCGCCGGGGCCGTTCCGGCCGCCGCCCAGACCAACCCGCACGCGGGCCACGCGGGCCACTCGGTTGCGCAGCAGGCGTCTCCCAACCCAGCCGGCGTGGTCACCTCGCCCGCCGACGGCTCCATGCTCAGTGCCGCGCCGACGCGCTTCTCGCTAACCTTTCCGCACCCGATGACGCTCAAGACGCTGTCTGTCACGGCCGTGGGAGCCGCCGCAGTGATGGTCCCTGTGCCCGAGGCCGCGCCCTCCGCCGACGTCAGCGTCGCCCTGCCGATATCGGCGCCCGGGACCTATGCTGCGGGCTGGACCGCCGTCGGCGAGGATGGACACCAGATGTCCGGCGTCGTCCGCTACATGGTCCACTAAGCACCAGACGATGAACCCTTCGGCCATGATGGCCATCGTCGGTTCAGAGAATCGCTGTCATCACGCCTTTAAGCTGGCAAATCGACGACGTCTACCGGAAGTGCAACGGCCAAATGCACTGGCACCGGCGGGCCGGGGGACCACGAACCCGTCCCGACATCCCCACCCGGCGTGCCTTCAAAGCGGCCGACGGAGACCCGTTGCCGTCGGACCGACGGCACCTAGCCTCTTCATTCGTCGGGATCAGTGAACCTGCGCACGAGGGCCTGCGCGAGGGGATTGGGGAAACGTCGCGCAGTCGTCACCGCAAAGAACGTCTCGGTAATCCCGGGCAGGGCCTCGGCTTCGACCAGAGCGCCTGACGCCAGTTCATCCCTGACCGCGATCGGCGGCAGAACCGCCAGCGCGAACCCCTCGCGAACCAGCAGTCGCATCATGGCGATGTCGTCCACCTCCGCCGCGATCTGGGGTCTGATGCCCAGATGATCTGCCAGCGCATCGAAGCCGGTCCTGACGCTGGTGCCAGCGGCAGGCAGGATGATCGGATGCTTCAGCAACAGCGCGGCGATATCGCGGTCTGCGCCGAGCAGTTCGGGTGCGCCGATCAGGCCGACGGCCTGTTCTGACAGCTTCTGGGCGATGAAGGGCGTCAGGGCGTCGCTGGCTGGAGGATGGTTTGTGAGCACAAGGTCCAGCCTCTGCGACTGGAGACCCAGCAGCAAATCCGATGCGCTGCCTGAACGCAGGACGATCTCGACATCGCTACGGCGCATGATCGGCATCAGGAAGCTGATCTGGAAATTTCGGGACAGGGTGGCGAGCGCACCGATACGCACCGCCTGGCGCGTCGCTCCCGTCTGACGCAACGTCCCCAACATCTCCTCGCCCGCCGCGAAAATCGCGTCGGCGTGATCCAGGGCGATACGACCGGCCTCGGTCAGGTGAAGTCGCCGCGCGCGTCGTTCAAACAGTGCGTGACCCAACCGCTGCTCGAGTTTGCGAATCTGGGCCGACAGGGCGGATTGAGAGATGTTTAGCCGTTCGGCGGTCCGGGTCAGATTGCCGTCGCGCGCAACAGCCCAGAAGTACCGCAAATGATTGTAATTCAGGTCAGCCATTCGTTCTTTTAAAACGAACGATTATGCTCGAACAATCTATTTATAATCGCTCATCCGATCCGATACCTCCACCGTGACGCCGCAAGGCGATCCAGTGAGGGTTTTTCGTGCCGATCCATTTCCTGCCTTTCGGGGTGCCGCTGCTGCTGATCGCCGCCGCCGCGCTGAGTGCTCTCGGCCCGCAACTCCAACCGTCTTCCCGGCTGAAGTGGGTCGAGGCAATTGCTTTTCTGGCCTTTACCGTGGCCGTGATGTCGACGGTGGTCCTGGTGGTTCTGGGCCCTGGAACCGGCACGGTACAAGCGCTCGGCGAACTGGGCGTCTCTGTCCGGGTCGATGTGGTCAGTATGGCGCTATTGATGCTGGTCGCGTTCATCGGCTGGATCGTGGTGCGGTATTCCAGGGTCTATCTCGACGGCGAGGCCCGTCAGGCCGCCTTCATGGCCTGGCTCTGCATCACGCTTGCGATGGTGACGTTGTTGGTCATCGCAGGGGACCTGATACAGCTCGTTCTTGCCTGGATCGCCACGAGCCTGGGTCTTCAGCGGCTGCTGCTGTTCTACCCGGACCGGACCGGGGCCCAGCGGGCGGCCCGCAAGAAATTCGTCACGGCGCGGGCGGCCGACATCGCCCTGATCGCGGCGGCGGTCGCGCTGGCCTTGACCTACCGCACGACCGATATTGCCACGATCCTTCACGCCGCGCGGGCTGGCGAGGGCGGCGGCCTCGCGGTCGTCGGTGCGGGATTCCTAGCCTTGGCAGCCTTGCTAAAATCGGCGCAGTTCCCGCTGCACGGCTGGCTGACCGAAGTGATGGAGGCCCCCACGCCCGTGTCCGCGCTCCTGCATGCCGGCGTGATCAATGCCGGGGGTTTCGTGCTGATCCGCTTCGCCGACGTCATGCTGCTGGCACCGGGCGTGCTCGCCGTACTGGTTATCATCGGCGGATTCACGGCCCTGTTCGGTGGTCTCGTGATGCTGACACAACCCGCGGTGAAGACCTCGCTTGCCTGGTCGACCGTCGCCCAGATGGGCTTCATGATCATGCAATGCGGTCTGGCCCTGTTCCCCCTGGCGCTTCTGCACATCATCGCCCACTCGCTGTACAAGGCGCATTCCTTCCTGGCCTCGGGCGGAGCCGTGGCACGGATCGCGGCCTTCCGGCGTCCGGGACCGGTCGCAATCCCGGGCCTCTGGGCTGTTGCGCGCGCCTTTCTGGCAGCCATTGCCCTCTACGCCGTGATCGGCTGGATCGCTGACATTCAACACAAGTCACCCCAGGCGATCGCTCTGGGAGCCATCCTGATCTTCGGCGTGGCCTATCTGCTGGCCCAGGGCCTCGCCGACAGCGCGCCTCGTGCCCTGACCCGGCGCCTGGGCGTGTATTCGATCGCAGCCTCGGTCGGCTATTTCACGCTGCACGGGCTGTCGTTCTGGCTGACAGGCGACAGCCTGCCGTCGACGCCCGCGCCGGGGCCTCTGGAGTGGGTCCTGGTCGTGCTGGCCGTGCTGAGTTTCGGGCTCGTCGCCTTCGCCCAAGCCCTGTTTCCGCTCTGGGCTTACCACCCCGCCGCTGCAGGCCTTCGGGTCCATCTGTCCAACGGGCTCTACGCCAATGCCCTGTTCGACCGCTGGCTCGGCGGCTGGAACACACGGAAAATGGCATGATCGCGTTGAAAACTTCTTTCCTGTCCGACGGCGCGCATAATCCAGCGCCTGACGTGACTGTCCTCTTCGCTGCGGCGGAAGCGGCCGTGCGCGCCATCCCGCCGGTCTGGCCCCTGGCCTCGAGCGTCGCGGTCAATCCTTATCTCGGTCAGACACGGCTGGATCTGGCCGGAACCGCGGCGCTGCTCGCTCGCGTCGCCGGTGCTCCGGTCACGATGACCCGCCAAGAATACGAAGAACGTATCGTCTCAGGCGCGGTCACGGACGAGGATCTCGCCGCCGCCCTCGCCGCCTGTTCGAGCCGGTCAAAGCCCGCCAGCGTCGTCGCCTTGAAGTCGGCCGTACATACGCCGTCAGTTCCGCTGCACGCCCTGCCGACGATCGCAGATCTCGCCGCCGAAGTGTCCGGCATCGACTGGCCGGGCCTGATCGCGGAGCGTTTCGGTGCCTGGGCGGGAGGCTATTTCGATGAGGGGCAGGCTCTCTGGGCCGCGCCGAGGGGCCGAAGCGCCTACGCCGCCTGGCGCGCCGTCGCCACCCACGACCTGTCACCCGAGATCGCAGGACTGCGAGGCTTCGCCGCCTACGTCGATGCCGCCCCGGAAACGGCTCCGGAAGCGCTGATAGCGGCGACGGCGGCGTTGGGCCTCTCACCGAACTGTCTCGACACCTGCTTCCACAGCCTCCTGATCACCTTGGGCGGCTGGGGGCATGTCGCCCGCTACAGGCTCTGGCAAGCGGAACTGGGCGGTCAGACGGATGACACGCTGCGCGACTTTCTTGTCGTCCGCCTGATCTGGGACGCGGCGCTTTACGCGCAGTATCGCACCGGAATCGAAACGGCCTGGAAGGGAACCGTTGCGGCCCATGCGGCCCCGGTCGAGCCGACGTCCCAGCAAGTGACCGACGCAATCCTGCAGGAGGCCTGCGAGCGCGCGTCCCAGCGGCAGCTGGCGCGCACCCTGTCCAGTTCCGCGCCCGCAGAGACCCCAGGCTCGCCCCTCCTGCAGGTGGCCTTCTGCATCGACGTCCGGTCCGAAGTCATTCGCCGGGCGCTGGAGTCCATCGATCCGGGCATTCAGACGCTGGGGTTCGCCGGATTTTTTGGACTGACGGCATCCCATCATCGGTTTGCCTCAGACGTTGCGGAACATCGGCTTCCGGTCCTTCTCAACGCCGGTCTGACGACACGATCCGGCGGCCCTGATGATAGCAAGGCCGACCTCGCCGCCCGCTATCGCGCAAGAGCGGCCCGCGCTTGGGAACGGTTCAAACTGGCGGCGGTCTCGTCCTTCGCCCTGGTCGAGGCGACCGGGCCAGTCTATGTCGGCAAGCTCTTGCGCGACTCCTTGGGGCTTGCTGGTCGCGCTGCGCCAATCGATCCCGCGCCTCGCCCCGATCCGGCCCTCGACCTGCCTGTTCGTATCCAGATGGCGGAGTCGGTTCTGCGAGCCATGTCGCTAACCAAGGACTTCGCGCCGCTGATCCTGCTGGCCGGTCATGGGGCCAGTGTGGTGAACAATCCGCACGCCAGCGCCCTCAACTGCGGGGCCTGTGGTGGTTATACTGGCGAGGTCAATGCGCGGCTGCTGGCCGGTTTGCTCAACGACCCGGATGTGCGCGCGGGGGTGAACGTCGCGGGACTGGAGATTCCGCCCGACACGGTATTCGTGGGTGCCCTTCACGACACCATGACCGACCACATCACGCTCTACACCGACGATCATCCCTCGGCGCCGCACCATCCGGACCTTGAGCGGGCGCGGGGTTGGCTGGTCGCGGCCGGCGTGCTGGCCCGCTGCGAACGTGCGCTGCGCCTGCCCCGCGCCCGGGATGGGTCGGACATCGTCAGCCGAAGCCGTGACTGGGCCGAGACCCGGCCCGAATGGGCCTTGGCCGGATGCTCGGCCTTCATCGCTGCGCCGCGTTCGCGGACCCGTGGCAAGGGTCTACGAGGGCGCGCCTTCCTGCACGACTATGACTGGCGCGCCGATGATGGATTCGGCATTCTGGAGTTGATCCTGACCGCGCCCGTCGTCGTCGCCTCCTGGATCAGCCTTCAGTATTATGGCTCTACGGTCTCGCCGGAGCTTTTCGGGGCAGGAAACAAGCTGCTTCACAATGTGGTCGGCGGGATCGGCGTGCTGGAGGGCAACGGCGGCGTCCTGCGGGCCGGTCTGCCCTGGCAGTCGGTTCATGATGGGGTCTCCCTCGCGCACGAACCTTTGCGATTGACGGTTTGCGTCGAAGCCCCGCCCGAGGCGATCGCCGGCGTGCTTGAACGGCATCCCGAGGTTCGCGCGCTGTTCGACAACCGCTGGCTTCATCTGATGGTCCTTGATGATGCGGGCGAGATGGCGTGGCGTTACGGCGGCGACCTTTGCTGGGAGGCCATTAACGACGCCGACCGGCCCAATCCTGCAATGCCGAACCCGGTACTCAAGGCAGATGCCCAGGCGGGCAGAGTGACAGATACTCGGCCACCATCCGGCGCGATCCCTGCCCGCAATCCGCTTGGCGGAGACAAGCTGTCGTTCGACTTACGGCACCCTCAAACCTGCAATTGAAGCCAAGGGGACGGAACGGCTGCAGATCACCCCGCCGCCGGTCCATTCGGACACCGACAGCGACAGGCTGGTCGAGGCCCCTTCGGAAGTTCGGTCCCGGTGCACGCTGACCCGGTCCACGGTCGCCGTCAGGTCCGGGCGCTCCCGGGGAGCGACGCCCCGGATGAATTCTGATACGGTCGCCTGAGCTTTTCGGAGGCTGATCGATGACGACGCCTGACGCAGTGATCACCCGCCCAGCCACCGCGCCGGCCGGCGTTCGGCGCATCAGCCAGCGCGACCTGAACTGGGCCTTGGCCGAGGGCTGGCGAGATTTCACGGCGATGCGGGGTGAAATCCTGTTTCTCGCCCTGTTCTACCCGGTATTGGGTTTCATGGCTGCGGCCCTGGCGGCGGATGAGCGGATCTTGCCTCTGTTCTTTCCCCTGGTGGCAGGCCTGTCTGTGATGGGGCCCGCCGTGGCCTCAGGCTTTTATGAGATGGCGCGCCGTCGCGAAGCCGGGCTGAACTCCAACTGGCGGCATTTCCTTGATCCATTGAAGGGACACAGCGGGGGTGCCCTGGTGGTCCTGACCCTGTTCCTGCTGGCCCTCTTCGGTGCCTGGCTGGCGGTGGCCTGGCTGATCTACGCCGCGACGATCGGCGTTTATGGCCCGATGGACGCCGCCGAGTTCTTCCGCCGCCTGTTCACCACACCCGAAGGCTGGACCATGATCGCGGTGGGCAATCTCGCCGGGTTCGGCTTCGCAGTCGTCACCCTTGTCTTCAGCGTCGCCTCATTCCCCATGGTGGTTGACCGGCCGACCGGGGCCGGTGCCGCGATCCGGACCTCAATCCGCGTAGCCATGACCAATCCGGTCACTCTCGCTACCTGGGGCGTTCGGGTCGCCGGGCTGCTGGTGCTCGGCAGTCTGCCGTTTTTCATCGGCCTGGCCGTCGTGCTGCCCTGGCTCGGCTACGCGACCTGGCATCTCTATACGCGCATGGTCGAGCGCTGAGCCAAGCCCCGGCGTGGCCTGGTCAACTCCAACTTCGACAGGCGTATCGGTTGGGAAGCGCTCGCCGGACATGATCCTGGTCGCCTGCCTTTTCAGGTGCAGGCCTGACGCGGTCCGACATCACGATCAGGGAGCGATCTTCAGAGGGACCTGGTCCGCGTGTTCACCATGGTCGACGAAAGCGGTCCGCCGCCCGTAAGAAGCGATCAGGCGTGCCATGAGCTTGCTTCATGTCTTGGCCGGCCCTCGCTCGAAAGCGCGTAGAACTTCCTGCGCCAGCAGCCCGGCGGGACCACCCGATCCGCGCGCGGACACCAGGGCGATCTCGCTGTCACTGAGAACTGGCAGAGGATCGCCGAGCACGATCAGGTCTCGTGGTGCCATCGCCGCCGGCAGGACTCCGACGCCCAGGCCGGCGCGCAGGGCCGCCATCTGTCCGGCGAGGCTGGGCGAGGTAAATGAAGCCCGGAAGTCGATGCCGGCCTCCTGCAGCGCGGCCAGCGCCCGCTTGCGGTAGATGTCCGGAGCCGGGGCCACGATCAGCGGCAAGGGTGTCGTCTCGGTGATCGAGCCGTCGAGCGCCACCCAGACAAGCGGTTCTTGCCAGACCCGAACGCCAAGCTCCGGCCCTACGGGCTCGCGTTTTATCAGGGCCAGGTCGAGCATGCCGCGCGACATCTGGTCGAGCAGATTGGCGGTATAGTCGCACGTCACCGACAGCTTGATACGCGGGTGGCTGCGCGCGAACGCCCCCAGAATCGCCGGCAGATGCATGGTGGCGACATCCTCGGGCGCGCCGAAACGCACCTCGCCCTCCAGATCTCCCTCGCC
>Ga0105049_10000407_pt1 | contig 46697 bp, 52 predicted proteins | sample MAT06_FD_78087 | JGI IMG/M metagenome (GOLD analysis project Ga0105049, IMG submission 78087) | Freshwater microbial communities from Lake Fryxell liftoff mats and glacier meltwater in Antarctica - MAT-06 | ecosystem: Environmental > Aquatic > Freshwater > Ice > Liftoff microbial mat | place...
ACAGTTGCGTCTAAAGTATCTTTTGCAGGTGCAGATAGAATTACTTTCTTGGCATTGTGTACTGTATAGTGTTGACGGAGTTGTTCGTTCGTCGTAAAAGCACCAGTACATTCAACCACGATGTCTACTTTGTTTTTCCAAGGAATATCATGAATAGATTTAGATGCAGAAACTGGAATTTCTTTTCCATTGATTATGATAGTAGAGTCAGTAGAACTAACTTCTTCTTGAAATCTACCATGAACAGAATCATATTTTAATATATGTGCTAATGTTTTAGCATCAGTTAAATCATTTATACCTACAATTTCAATATTTGATAAACTTCTCTGGTATATAGCTCTTAAAACTAATCGACCAATTCTTCCAAAACCGTTTATTGCTACTCGTATCGGCATAAGTAATAATCCTTTATAAAAATGTTAATTCAATGAGAACTTCAAATTATAGTTTGCACTATTTAACAAAAAATGTGTGTTTGAAAAAGTAAATTGTACTATTTTCTTATTATTTACAGACGCTTTTGTATCTATTTTAGTTCATTTTGAAATTAACCTAAAAAAAAAGCCCCAATTTTGGGGCTTCAATATTTATTCTGTTATTCTAATTGACTCGGTCATTTCCATCGAGCAAAATCTTACTTCCGGACGGTATCATAGAATTAGAATAGAAAAGCAATTTAGAAACTAAATCATTGACTTCTTCAATTGTGGTTACATCTGATTGTATAGCAACTGCCCTAAAAATTAGAAACTCAACTTGTTCTGGAGTAAGTATTCCAAGTTCTTGATATTCTACAATTTTCCCCCAAGTAGCAGAGGTAAACAATGACTTTTCAACTTGGTTCAATATGCGAAAGGAAGTAGAAACAGATTGCATCTTTGGAAACATCATCAAAGCACCTTCCATATCAACTTTGTCCAAAAGCCATGATATTGCAGCCGAGATCTCTACTTCAGAATACCCTCTTTGAATCAACTCGGCAACATTCAATTCTTCAATTGAAATGTTTTGTTTTATTTCAGAAAGTACAAAAACTAAAATTTCTAAGATTCGTTCGTTATAACTAACTGAAAAATCTTCATAATTTTCCATAATCTTATTGCCTTTCAAGGTAAAAGTTTTCTTTCAAATGCATTGCATTTCGTAATTCATCAGTAGCATCATCGAAACCGACCAAATGTAAAGCCCCATGAATTGCAAGTCTTCGCAATTCTTTTTCTAAAGAAACAGAATATTCGTTAGCTTGTTTTATCGCTGTATCAACTGATATATATATTTCTGCTTCAAATGTTTCATCTTCATCACTTACTTTAAATGTGATAACATCTGTAGGATAATTATGTTGTAAGAACTCAATATTAATTCTGTGAATTTCCTTATCATCAACTAAAACAACTCTAATCAATCCTTCTGGTTTAAAACCTTCTACAGCAACTACTGAAAGAATATCTTTTTGAATTTTCTTTTTCGGTAGAAGTTTTTTTTCTGTTGTATTAAAGACTTCTATTATCATATTAAACAAAGACGACAAGAGAGCTTCTTTGTTTTTATGGAATTTTAATTCGTTTTAGTTGCGAAGATATGAGCGAAGTTCTCTTTTTAACATAAGAAGTTGGATTTGCAGCAGACCATTTTCTCGGATTAGGAACAATAGCAGCCAAAGCACCTGCTTCTCTTACAGTTAAATTCTTAGCAGACTTTTTAAAATAATACTCTGATGCTGCTTCAACTCCGTATATACCTTCACCCCATTCAATTATATTCAGATACACTTCTAAAATTCTTTCTTTCCCCCAAACAGCCTCAATCAATACTGTGAAATAAGCCTCTAATCCTTTTCTAAGATAATTTCTACCATGCCAAAGAAAAACATTTTTAGAAGTCTGCATTGAAATAGTTGAAGCACCAATTACTCGTTTACCTTTCATTCGTTCATTGTATTTTTTAGCAGCACTGATAGCTTTCCAATCAAAACCATCGTGTTGAAGATAGCGTTTATCCTCACTAAAAATTACTGCTCTTTTGATATTGTCTGAAATCTCATCGTAGGATACCCACGATTTAGTAATACTTACATTTTTACCAGTAAACATACCTTCAACAGATCGAATAACCATAAAAGGAGTTATGAACGGTGGAACATATTTGTAAATAAATACTAACACCACTGAAGAAACAACAAAAATTACTACCGACCAAAACAGCCAACGAAAAATTGATGTGAGTATTCTTTTCCATATAGATGTTTTTAAATGCTCTGGAACTTCTTTATATACTACCATAATTCACAATGTTTTTTACAATACTACAAAAAAAAAGCATTCCAACGGTGGAATGCTTTAATCGTTTAAGAACGAAAGTTATTTTTTCTGTTCTGCAGGAGCTTGATTAGCAGGTGCTTCTTGACTTGGATTTTGTTGTGTTGGAGATCCAGGAGTAGGAATAGAAGTCGGAATTTGAGCACCTTGCGTTGCAGGTGCACGTCCACCAGATTCACCACTTGTATCTGTTACAAAAAACTTATTTGCCATAACTGATAGAATCATAATTGTCGCAGCTAATCCAATAGTAAATTTCGTTAAGAAATCTGCTGTTCTTCTGGTACCAAACATAGAACCAAATTGTCCGCCAATACCACCACCAAAACTTGCACCAGCATCACCTTTGCCAGGCTGAATTAAAACAGCAGCAACAAGTAAAATGGAAATAAGAATGCAAATTATAGAAATTATCGTTAAAATCATGGTGTATCCTACTTAACTTTTTGGTACTTCTTCATCAGTACTTTCTGATGAATTTTCTAAAGAAGATGAATCTGTATTTGGTTGTTCTTCAATAACATCTGAAGAAGTATCTACAACTTCAGTAGCCGATACTTCTACAACATCAGAAACAGTTTCTGTCATTTCAACTACTTCAGCGGTAACTATTTCTTCTTCAATCACTTCCACTGGCTTAGCAACTGGTGTTGCAACAGCAGGAGTTGTTTTAACTCTATCTTTACGTTCTTTTTTCTTGATTGTACCATCTTGAGGGCTAGACCAATCAACCAATTCAATTACGGCTTCACGCGCATTATCTCCACGACGTAATTCTAATTTAGTGATACGTAAATATCCACCGGGTCTAGTTCCAATAGCTGGAGCAATTGTGTCGAATAATTCTTGCAAAACAGCTTTGTTACGAATAACTCTTCCTACAATTCTTCTATTATGAACGTCTTTTTCACCAGCAGGAACAATGTTTTGTTGTTCGTTCGCAAGAGCATGAACAGCACGTGTAATTAATTTTTCAGCGTACGGACGTAACTCTTTGGCTTTCGATTCAGTAGTTCTGATTCTTTTATGTTCAAATAATGAAGTAGCTAAGTTAGCAAGTAACGCTTTTCTATGCGTATCTGTTCTTCCTAATTTTCTGCCTTTAACTGCGTGTCTCATTAATATTTCTTCCTGATTTCAATTGTTTGTATAATTTTCTCGCGGACAAATTAGCTTACGCTTGTTGTTTTGGAGTTTCACGTAAAATACGTTCTACATCCATACCAAAAGTTAAGTTCATAATTTTTACCACATCTGATATTTCCGAAAGTGATTTTCTTCCGAAATTTCTGAATTTCAATAAATCTGGCTCTTGTAATTTTACAAGTTCTGCGAGAATTTTTATGTTTGCCGCTTTTAAACAATTATTGGCACGAACAGATAATTCTAATTCATCAACAGGTGTTAAAAGTAAACGACGTAATTTTGCTCTTTCTGCTTCTTTAATCTCATCTTCACCATTTGTTTTTGGTGGTTTTTCTGCTGGTACTCTGTGTCTGATTACATCTACAGAAATAAACATTTCTATATGATCTAACAAAATATTTGCAGCTAATTGAACAGCGTCTTTTGCAGAAATAGAACCATCAGTAGTTACATCGAGACTAAGGCGATCATAATCTGTTTTTTGTCCAACCCTTTGAGGTTCAACGTTGTAAATAACATTTTTAATTGGAGTATATATTGCATCAATAGGAATCATACCAATTGGTAAATCACCTAACTGATGGTCTTCAGCAGGAACATATCCACGCCCTTGACCAATAACAAGTTCTACTTCAAATTCAGCATCATCTGCTAATGTTGCTATAAAATGAGAAGTCGATAAAACTTCAATATCAGGAGAAGCATCTTGAATATCTTGAGAAGTCCAATTTTTAGCTCCTTTAAGAGTAAATGAAATAGAAGTTACTTCTGGATTCAAAAGGCGAAAACGAACTCCCTTTAAATTTAGAATAATTTCACATACATCTTCTTGAACACCAGGAATTGTTTGAAATTCATGGAGTACTCCTGTCATTTTAACTGCTACGAAGGAACAACCTGGAACTGAAGAAAGTATAACTCTACGGAGTGCATTCCCTAAGGTAACTCCATAGCCTTCTTCTAGAGGTTGCATTATAAATTTACCATGAGCCATTGTATCTGATTCTTCAATTACAACTCGCTCTGGCATTTGTATTGGAAATTGTGGTTCCATAAGTGCTTTAGTTTCTTTTAAGTTGACAAAATCTTTTTAAGGGTGTTAAAAGGTATATTTCAAACCTTAAACACGACGACGTTTAGGCGGACGGCATCCATTATGCGGAACCGGCGTTTTGTCAGTTATGTTCAGTACTTCTAGTCCAACATTCGATAACGAACGAATTGCCGCTTCTCTTCCTGAACCAGGACCACGAACAATAACTTCTACCTTACGAAGACCCATTTCAAATGCTTCTTTTGCTGCTTTTTCAGCAGAAATTTGAGAAGCGTATGGTGTGTTTTTCTTAGATCCTCTAAAACCATTTCGTCCGGCACTTGACCATGTTAATGTATTTCCATAAGCATCTGTGATCGTTACCATAACATTATTAAATGTAGCTCTAACGAAAACTTTACCATGAATATCGGAAACTATTTTTCTTTTTACGCGCTTTTTTGTTGCAGCCATTGAATATCCTGTAAACTTATAATTATGAGTAATAGATTAATTCTGCTTCTTCGAAACCGAAGAATGAATTTCTTACTTCTTCGCTGCTTTTTTCTTATTAGCAACGGTTTTGCGTCGACCTTTTCTAGTACGAGAATTTGTTCTGGTACGTTGTCCGCGAGCTGGCAAACCTCTACGGTGCCTTATTCCACGATAACAACCAATATCCATAAGACGTTTGATGTTCATTTGGATTTCTGAACGCAATTGTCCTTCTATTTTACATTCGAGAACAATTTGACGAATTCGTGCGATCTCCTCGTCAGTCCAATTCATAACTCGTTTTGAATGTTCAACATTTGCTTTGTTTAAAACTTCAACAGCTAGAGTAGGTCCAATTCCGAAGATATAACGCAAACTAATAATACCGCGTTTGTTTTTTGGTAAATCTATACCACCAATACGAGCCATAGTATTCCTTAATTAACCTTGACGTTGTTTATAGCGAGGGTTCTTTTTATTAATAACATAAACCCGTCCTTTACGGCGGACAATTTTATCATCCGGGTTTCTTTTTTTAATTGATGCTTTTACTTTCATGTCGTGCCTTCAGATTCAGAAGTTTGAGAAACGAAATCGAGATTATATGTAGACCCCTTGTTAAGAGACTATATTTTTTATTTATATCTGTACACTATTCTACCTTTTGATAAATCATAAGGTGATAATTCAACTGTAACTTTATCCCCTTGAAGAATTTTGATAAAGTTCATTCGCATTTTCCCAGATATATGGGCTAATACTTTATGTTCATTTTCAAGCTTCACAATAAATTGTGTATTGGGAAGCGTTTCTTCAATGACGCCGTCTACTTTTATTAAGTCTTGTTTTGACATTAGTTCGTTAATTCCAAAGTGTTAAAATTATTGGCTTTTCATTGTCCACGATAACTGTATGTTCAAAATGTGCAGATGGTTTAGAATCTGCGGTAATTATCGTCCACTTGTCCGCAGCCGTTAGAACTGCTTGTGTTCCAATATTTACCATAGGTTCTATTGCAATTGTCATTCCTTTTAACAGCTTAACGTTTGGAAAATGTTTCCTGTATAATAACGCAGGCACGAAATTTGGAACAGAAGGTTCTTGATGAAGACTCTTTCCTATTCCGTGACCAGTTAATTCACGAACAACCGAAAATCCATTCTGTTCAACATACGTTTGGATTGCTCGAGCAATGTCATAAATTTTGTTTGAAACTTTTGCTTCAGCGACTCCAAGTACTAATGATTCTTGCGTTACATCTAATAATAGTTGTTTTTCTGAATCAATTTTTCCGACTGCAAAAGTATATGCACTATCTGCATGGTATCCATTTTTGTAAACTCCACAATCTAAAGTTACAATATCACCTTCTTTTAATTTCCGATCAGAAGGAATACCGTGAACGACTTCTTCGTTTACTGAAATACACATTGCATGTTGAAACTGATTTTTGCCAACATAATACCCTTTGAACGAAGGAGATGCATCATGAGATGAAATAATCTCGTCTGCAAGATTCGAAAGTTCTAAAGTAGTTACTCCTGGTAGAATTGTTTTGCCAACAGCTTGTAAAGTTTTCACAAGAATTATAGCAGACTCTTCAATATATTTCCTGTCATCAGGAGGAAGAAGTAAATGTTGATTATTTACAGAATCTTTATACATATTCACAAAATTTAGAATCCACCGCCCGAAGGAGCTCCAGCACCTACTCTACCTCGCATTTTACCTGACTTCATGAAACCATCATAGTGTCTCATTAACAAGTACGATTCGATTTGTTGTAAGGTGTCTAAGGCAACACCAACAATAATTAGCAAACTAGTTCCACCAAAGAAAGAAGCAAATTGCATAGGAACACCTAATACATTACTTACAAAGGTAGGCAAAATAGCAACAATAGCTAAAAATATTGCACCAGGCAATGTTATTCTTGTTAAAATAGTATCTAAATAATCAGCAGTTGCAGTTCCTGGTCTAATACCTGGTATAAAACCGCCTTGTTTTTTAATATTTTCCGCTACGTCTTTTGGATTAAAGGCAAAAGCAGTATAAAAATAAGCAAAGAACACAATCATAGCACTATAAAACAACGCATATATTACGGATGATGGCGACAACCAACGAGAAATAGTAATTGCAGCAGTTGAATCCGGAAAGAAACTTAATACCGTTCCAGGAATAAACACAATTGCTTGGGCAAAGATTATCGGCATTACCCCAGCTGTATTTACACGTAAAGGAATATATTGTGTTGTTCCGCCATACACTTTTCTATTAACTACTCTTTTGGCATATTGAACGGGTATTCGCCTTGCTCCTTGTGTTACTAACACAATCAAGGCAATAATACCTACCAAGAGCACCATCATTATTAAATCTAAAATCCATAAACGAGAACCAACGGCAATCAATTGAATTTCTTGTTGAATAGCTGCCGGTAGTTGAGCAATAATACCGATAAAGATAATTAAGGAAATTCCATTTCCAATTCCTCTGTCAGTGATTTGTTCACCAAGCCACATTAAGAATACAGTTCCTGCAGTCATCATAAAAATGGCAGTAATTGTAAACATAAATCCAGCATCAGCAACTACAGGCAAGCCACCAGGACCTTGAGTACTAGCAATTTTGATACTAACACCCCAAGACTGAAGTGCAGCTAAAAATACAGTTCCAATTCTAGTAAATTGATTAAGTTTTCTACGACCCTCTTCACCTTCTTTTTGCATCTTCGCTAGTTCTGGTACAACCGCACCAGCTAATTGAAGAATAATAGAAGCTGAGATATAGGGCATAATTCCTAATGCAAAAATTGCAGCATTAGAAAATGCACCCCCTACAAAAAGGTCATAGAGTCCAAAAAGAGTATTCGAATCCGCTGTTGCCGAAGCAGCATTTAAAGCTACAACATTCACACCAGGAATCGTTATATATGCTCCAATACGAACAATAATTAAAATTCCAATAGTGAAGAGTATCCTCGTACGCAGTTCTTCAATTTTGAAGATATTCTGCAATGTTTCTACTACATTAGCCATTAGTTACTACCGAGCCTCCAGCGTTTTCAATTTTTGCTTTTGCACTTTCAGAATATGCATCAACAGAAATTGATAAAGCAACAGTAAGTTCACCGTTCCCTAATATTTTTACCGGAAGTCTACGTTTAACCGCACCAACCGAACGAAGTATATCAGAAGTTACAACACCATTTGAAAATGATTGAGCATCAGCAAGTAATTGTAGTTGCTCAACATTAATAATCTCATATTCTTTGCGAAATAGATTCGTAAATCCATTTTTAGGAACACGACGAGACAATGGCATTTGACCACCTTCAAAACCACGTGTTTGATTATAACCAGTACGAGACTGATGTCCTTTATGACCACGTGTAGAAGTTCCACCACGTCCAGATCCAGCTCCGCGACCTATACGTTTTTTCTTTTGGATCGAACCTTCTGCATACTGCAAATTACCTAAGTGTTTCATATTTACTTTTTCCTTAATTATGCAGTGATTTCTTCAACATGAACAAGATGTCGTACAACATTGATCATGCCACGAATTTGAGCATTATCTGGTTGAATAACGATGTTATTCGGACTCCCAAGCCCAAGAGCAGCAATAGTTCTCTTTTGTTTTTCTTGGGTTTTGATTATACTCTTTATTTGAGTAATTTTTAACTGAGACATACGATCTATCCGTACTTTTTTTTATATAAATGTTTAATGTTGGTGCAAAATGGAATCCATAAGCAACCATGATATCGATGATATTAACCGTGCAAAACTTTTGCTACAGGAACACCACGACGAGCTGCAACCATTCTAGCATCTTCTAATTGACGAAGAGCCTCGACAGTAGCCTTCACAGTATTGTGAGGATTTGAAGAACCCATTGATTTCGTTAAGACATCATGGACACCAGCTAATTCTAATACAGCACGTACACCACCAGAGGCTATTACACCAGTACCAGCAGATGCAGGACGTAACATTACTTTGGCTGCTCCAAATTTTCCTACAACTTCATGAGGAATTGTAGTTTTAGAAAGAACAACTTTCGTTAGATTTTTCTTAGCTGCTTCAGTAGCTTTGTTGACAGCGTCAACAACTTCAGAAGCTTTTCCAAGACCGTACCCAACATAACCTTGTCCATTTCCAACAACAACAATTGCTGAGAAATTAAACCTGCGTCCACCTTTTACAACTTTTGCAGTTCGACCAATATAAACTAATTTATCTTTAAGCTCTAGTTCAGAAACTTTTACTTTTGCCACAAGTGCACTCCAATGTTACTTACAGTTGTTTCTTAAAACTCGAGACCAGCAGAACGTGCTGAATCTGCGAGTGCTTTGACACGACCATGGTATAAATACCCATTCCGATCAAATGCAACTTTTTGAATGTTTTTTGCCACAGCGCGCTCAGCGAGTAACGTACCAACAAGAACGCTGATTTCAGTTTTTGTTTTTTTGTCTGCTGAAACTGTGTCTTTAATTTGTTTTTCTGCTGAAGATGCTGAAACCAATGTATGCATTGCGACATCATCAATAATCTGTGCAGAAATATTTGTCAAACTTCTTGTTATTGTCAAGCGATAACGCTCGGGACTTCCGGTAATTTTCTTCCGGATATGTTTTTTACGTCTTTCGTAACGTATATTTTTTAGTTTGCTAGCTGAATTCATTTCTTTAAATTGTTTTTAACTGTTAAAAGATACCTTATTTTTTCGAAGATTTTCCTGCTTTTCTACGGATAACTTCACCATCATAACGAACCCCTTTGCCTTTGTACGGCTCAGGAGGGCGAAGATTTCTAATAATAGCAGCAACTTCTCCAACAAGTTGTTTATTTATTCCTTTTACAGAAAACGATGTCGGAGTAAAAACAGCGAACTCTATACCTTCTGGTGGTATGAATAGTACTGGGTGAGAGAATCCTAATGTTAATAAAAGGCGTTTACCTTTTAATTCAACTCGAAATCCTACTCCTTCAATCCCTAATTTTTTTTCAAAGCCCTCTAACACACCAACAATAGCTGAATTTGTTAAAGCACGAGTTAAACCGTGTAAGGCTCTGATTTTTTTGTCATCACTTGTTCTTGAAAATGAAAGTATTCCATTTTCATACGAATGTGAAATCGACTCAGGGATTTGAACTTTCATCTGTCCTTTAGGACCAATAGATGTAAGTTCGTTATTTTGTATTGTTACCGAAACTGTGTTCGGTATTTCAATGATTTTTTTTCCAATTCTGGACATAGTAATACTCCCGTATGGCCTGTTACCAAATTGTGCAAATAATTTCACCACCGACATTGAGTGATCGAGCATGCTTATCGGTCACAACACCCTTAGATGTTGAAACAATGGCAATACCTAACCCATTACGAACCCTTGGTATTTCTGTAGCTGGCGTATAAACTCTACGACCTGGCTTACTGATCCTAGTAAGTTCTTTAATCGCTGGTTGACCATTGCTATACCGTAATTGTACGCGTATAACGCCTTGATGGTTAATACCTTCAAGTTTCTCGAATTCTTTTATGTATCCTTGTTCGCGAAGAATAGAAGCCAAAGCCTCTTTCATTTTTGAAGCAGGGATATCAACTGTACGGTGTTTTGCAGCTAGTCCGTTACGAATTCTAGTTAAAAAATCTGCAATAGTGTCTACTGGCATAATTGTAATGCTTATTTCTTTAAATTACCAACTTGACTTACGTATACCGGGGATTTTACCTTCGAGAGCCAATTGACGAAACATGTTCCGACATAGTGCAAACTTACGATATACCCCTCGCCCTCTACCTGTAAGAAAACATCTGCTTCTTACTCGTGTTGGAGCGCTATTCCGCGGAAGCTTTTGAAAGCCTTCATAATCGCCTAAACTTTTCAGTTCAGCGCGTTTAGCCGCATATTTTTCTACTAACCGTTTGCGCTTTTCGTTTCGCGCTATGACACTTTTCTTAGCCATATTAGGACTTCTTTCTTAATCTCGTTTGCGGAATGGAAAACCAAACTCTGTGAGTAAAGCGTGAGCTTCTTCATCAGTTCTAGCAGAAGTTACAAAGTTAATATCCATACCATTGATACGGCTAACTTTATCGACATCAATTTCTAAAAAGATAATCTGCTCTTTAATACCTACATTATAATTCCCTCTACCGTCGAAACTTTTATCAGAAAATCCTCTAAAGTCACGAATACGAGGAGAAGTTACATTGATAAATCGATCGAGAAATTCAAACATTCTCGCACGACGTAATGTTACAAAACATCCTAATGGTTGTCCAGCTCGGAGTTTGAAATTTGCTATTGACTTTTTAGCTCTTGTTACATACGGTCTTTGACCAGAGATTAACTCAAGCTCATTAATAGCTGATTGAAGGTGTTTTGAATCGCTTACTGCTAAACCAACACCAACGTTGATTGTGATTTTGCTCAATTTAGGTACTTGCATTAACGAGCTATAACTGAATTTCTTCATCATTGCTGGAACTACTGTTTCCCTATAAAATCCAAGCAGGCGGGCGTCTAAACCTTCTGCTGTAGATGAAGGAGCGGTTTCCCGTTTTCCTTCGAACTTAAAATCAAGTTTTTTAATTACTTGCTTCGCCATAATTGTCAGAACTCATTGTAAAATTAACGATTTGCCGGATTATGACTGTTTAACAGGTGCGCCATTCGATTTGGCAACTCTTGTTTTGATAGTCTCATCATTTTTTATTTCGGTTTTGATACCTACCCGAGTAGGATTCCCATCAGAATCTACTAATTGTACATTCGAATAATGGATCGGCATTGCTTTGCTTATGATCCCACCTTGTTGATTTGATTGAGATGGACGTATATGTTTTTTACGTATATTCACTTCGTCAACAAGTACTCTCATTGTATCTGGATAAAGTTCGAGGACTCTTCCCGTTTTGCCTTTGTCGTTGCCGGCAATTACCTGAACGAGATCACCTTTTTTTATGCTAAGTTTTTTCATAGTACTTATGGTCCTCTTTGTTATAATACTTCAGGTGCTAACGATACAATTTTCATGTAACTTTTTTCGCGAAGTTCACGAGCTACAGGTCCAAAGATACGTGTACCACGTGGGTCACCTTGATTATTTAGTATAACAGCAGCGTTTTCATCGAAACGAATAAACGAGCCATCACGACGTTGTATTTCTTTTTTGGTGCGAACTATAACAGCTTTTACAACATCACCTTTTTTAACCGCACCGTTTGGAATTGCTGCTTTTACTGAAGCTACTACGATATCGCCTACACCGGCATATCGTTTTCCATGGCCTCCAAGGACACGGATACAGCGAATCCTTTTTGCTCCAGAATTATCAGCAACAACGAGATTTGTTTCTTCTTGTATCATTGTTTAAACTTCCTTTTAAGTGAGGACTTTCTAAATATGGAATTCATACTCAGAGTTCCTTACTTTGCTTTTTGAAGAATTTCTACCAGCGTCCACCGTTTGTGTGCGCTTAATGGTCTTGATTCCATAACTCGAACTGTATCGCCAATTGTAGCCTGTTGTAATTCATCGTGTGCCATTACTTTTTTCGTCTGTTTAAAGTACTTTTTGTAAAGCGGATGAACAACTTGTCTTTCAATTGCAACGACAATAGTCTTCGTCATTTTATTCGACACTACCTTACCAATACGGATTTTTTTTCCGTGTGTTGGATCATGTGGTTGTGCAGTTATTTCGTTTGTTTTTAAATCTTCCATTGGTATTATCCATTGATTGATAGTTGTGTCGGAAAGTTCTTCTGTTCCGTTGGCTTATTTCTGTTCCGCTGTGCGTTCTTTTCGTATTTTTCTTGTTAAGCGGCGTACTGGAGCTTGTGCTTCGGTTAGAATAGTCTCTATGCGAGCGATATCTTTGCGAAGTGTCCGAAGATACGAAGTATCTTGTAACTGGCTTAATGCATGTTGAAAACGATTTTTAGCGAGCGTTTCGCGACTTTCATCCAACGATCGAACTAATTCATCTTTGGATAATTCTCGCAGGTCCGATGCTTTACGTGGTTTCATACGTTTATTATCCTTCTAGATCAATCCGAGAAACAAATTTTGTTTTTATTGGCAGTTTGTGCGATGCTAAACGCATAGCTTCTACTGCTCTTTCTTTTGTAACACCATCGATTTCAAAAAGAACTCGACCCGGTTTTACTACAGCTACCCAGAATTCAGGATTCCCTTTTCCGGAACCCATCCGAGTTTCTGCTGGTTTTTTTGTGACAGATTTATCTGGAAATATTCGAATCCAGACCTTCCCATCACGACGGAGATATCTATTAATTGCAATACGTGCAGATTCTATTTGACGATTCGTTATCCAAGCTGGTTCCATAGCCTTTAAGCCAAAAGAACCAAAGGATACTTGAGAACCTCTTTGGGCCATCCCTTTTCTTCTACCTCGTTGCGATTTTCGATATCGTATTCGTTTTGGACTAAGCATAGTATTTATCTATCTAAAGAATGTACGATCAGGAGTTTTATTCCGTTACCTGTTTTCCGATGACTTCACCACGGCATATCCAAACTTTCACTCCTAACAATCCGTAGATTGTTAGTGCTTCAGCTGTACCGTAATCAATGTCTGCACGTAGAGTATGCAAAGGAACTCGTCCTTCTTTGTACTGTTCCGTTCTTGCCATATCTGCACCACCTAGACGACCAGAGGTCATTACTCTTATTCCTTCTGCTCCAGCTCTCATAGAAGAAGATACTGCTTGTTTCATTGCTCTTCGGAAAGAAATTCTTCCTTCGAGCTGTTGAGCAATAGTTTCCGCTACTAAAAGTGCATCAAGCTCAGGACGTTTGATTTCAGTGATGTAAATTTTAACCTCTTTTTGGGTTACTTTTTTCAATTCTTCTTCTAACTGAGCAATGTCTTTACCAGAACGACCAATAATAACACCTGGTCGAGAAGTATGAATTGTTAAACGTAGTTGCTTTGCAGTTCTTTCGATGAGCACACGTGATACTCCCGCTTTTTTCAAACGCTTTTTCAAGTATGTACGTAACATCAAATCCTCTGAAAGTTTTTCAGCTACGTTTCTTTTGTCGAACCAATTTGCGTCCCATTGACGAATAATGCCTAAACGCAAACCTATTGGATTAGTTTTCTGACCCAAAGTTTTTGACTCCTTAACTATCTTGTGTTGATACCACAATGGTTAGATGATTTGAGCGTTTTCTTATTCGGTACGCTCTTCCCATAGGTGCCGGCGATATTCTTTTTGCCGTTGGACCTTGATTTACGAATGCTTCTTGGACCTTCACCTTTTCAGGGTTTACAGATGCTCCATCATTATAATTTGATAGATTAGCTATTGCAGAACGCAATACCATTTCAGCATCCTTAGCCGGTTTTTTCGAAGAAAAACGAAGAATTGCTAATGCTTCTTGTGCGCTTTTTCCGCGAATCAAATCGATCACTAACCTCATCTTACGAGGTGAGGAACGAATGTATTTTTTTAATGCTCTTGCTTCCATTACATTGTCCTATTTCTTTATTTCTTCTTACGATTACCGGAATGACCACGAAAAGTTCTTGTTGGAGAAAATTCTCCAAGTTTATGACCAACCATGTTTTCTGTTACATAAACAGGAATAAATTTATTTCCATTATGTACGGCTACAGTATGGCCAACAAAATCCGGAGATATTGTTGAACTTCGAGACCAAGTTTTAACAACTTTCTTTTGAGCTGTTTCATTCAGTGCTAAAACCTTTTTTTCCAATTTTACACTGATAAACGGACCCTTTTTAAGCGAACGAGCCATAGGTATACTTTTAAAAATCTATGAAAAATCTATTTTCTTCTGTCGCGGACAATAAGATCATTACTTAATTTCTTTTTCTTTCTTGTCTTAAGACCTCTTGCAAGTTGACCCCAAGGAGAACGTAAATGTTTACGTCCACCACCAGATTTCGATTTACCTTCTCCACCACCATTGGGGTGATCGACAGGGTTCATTGACATACCTCTTGTTTGAGGGCGAACTCCCAACCAACGGTTTCTACCAGCTTTTCCTAGCAAGATATTTTCGTGGTCTGAATTTCCAACTGTTCCTAATGTTGCTAAACAATTAGCTAGGATCAATCTGATTTCGCCTGAAGGCATTTTCAACTGTGCATATTTTTTATCTACATTGACTACTTGAGCATATGTTCCAGCTGATCTTGCAATTTGTCCGCCCTTACCTGGTTTCATTTCAATATTATGAACCATCATACCAGCCGGTATTTTGTTTAAAGGAAGGGTGTTTCCATCACGAAATTCTGCTGTTTGACTAGAAATCAACGTATCGCCAACCTTAACTTTGTTTGGTGCCAATATGTATCGTAATTCCCCATCAGTATACTTCAGTAGAGCAATGCGACATGAACGATTTGGATCATATTCGATACTTATTACTTCTGCAGGCATATCAAATTTGTTACGCTTGAAGTCTATGATCCGATATTTTCGTTTATGTCCACCTCCACGATGTCGAGATGTTATTCTTCCGGTATTATTTCGACCACCTGATTTTTTCAAGGTAACCGTTAGAGATTTTTCAGGAGTGCTTTTTGTTATTTCAGAAAAAGTACTTACTGAATAAAATCTAGTTCCGGGAGTTATTGGTTTTAATGTTTTTAGTGCCATTTTTTTCGTTACTGTACTAGTAGTTAAACTTAGTCGTTACCTTCTGCTTCACCCGATACTATATCAAGTGTTTGTCCTTGCTTAAGAGTTATGTAGGCTTTTTTACGCAAAGGTTTTCTGCCAATCATAAGTCCCTTTTTGGTCATTCTTCGTTTAACTTTCCCTTTAATAAGAGTAGTTCGAACAGAAATGATATTTACTTCAAAAAGGTGTTCCAAAGCTTGTTTAATTTGGATTTTATTTGCATCAGGTGTTACTTCAAAACAATACTGGCGAGTAGCCTGCATTTTAGATGCTTTTTCAGTAATGATTGGACGCTTAATAATTTGAATCATAATATTCCTCAGTTCATTCTTTAAGGTTCTACGAACCTAATGTCGCTACGAGTTTATCAATTGCACTTTTGTATATGACTACTTTTTTACTACGAAGAATATCGTAAGTAGATGCATCAAGTGCTGGTAATGTTTTCAGATGTTTAATGTTTCTGGCTGACAAGTATGCTTTTTCATCATACTGTGGAAGCAAGATTAGTGTCTTTACATCATCAACTTTGAGAGCTTTTAATAATTGTACCATTGGTTTCGTTTTCACTTCACCAAATTGTACATCATCGACAACCACTATATTACCCTCGTTTGCACGAAGTGATAATGCAGATTTCTTAGCAAGTCGTTTCACTTTTTTATTTAAGTCGATGTTGAAATCATGTGGTTTAGGTCCATGAATTGTTCCACCACCAACCCAAACAGGTGAGCGATTTGAACCAGCACGTGAGGTACCACGACCTTTTTGTTTCCAAGGTTTTTTACCACCGCCAGAAACTTCGTCACGAACTTTAGTTTTGGCATTTCCTTGGCGTTTATTTGTTAAGTATGCCTTTACAGCTAAATACATAACGTGTTCGTTGGGTTCAATTCCAAATATTACTTCTGGAAGTTCTATTGTTCCTACGACTGCACCATTGTTTGAATAAACATTCACTTGCATTTATATACCTATTTGGTCTATTATAATTTTACAATTTCTACGATGGAGTTAATTGCTCCTGGAATAGAACCTTTTACTAAAATAAGGTTAGTATCCTTCATCGTTTCTATAATTTCAAGGTTACGTATCGAAATTCTTTTTCCACCCATTCTACCAGCCATTCGCAAGCCTTTAAAAACTCGAGAAGGGAATGATGAAGAACCTATAGATCCTGGTGCTCTTTGTCTATCCGATTGACCGTGTGTTGATTGCCCTACACCAGCAAAGTGGTGACGACGAACAACCCCTTGAAACCCTTTTCCTTTTCCAGTACCAGAAATTTTAATTTTATCACCTTTTTTAAAATCATCTACCGAAATTGTATCACCAACACTCCAAGGAATGTCTGTTAAACGAAATTCTTTTAGATGACGAAGAGGACTAACTCCAGCTTTTTTGAAATGTCCTATCAACGGCTTAGTTAAATGTTTTTCTTTTGCAGGTTCAAATCCGATTTGTACCGATGTATAGCCGTCAGTTTCACTATTGCGAATTTGAACAACTGGACACGGACCGGCTTGTATAACTGTACAAGGAATGTGGTCGCCATATTCGTTGATGACCGAAGTCATACCGATTTTTTTTCCTAATATTACGCTCATTGTTTTTTTACTCCTGTTTCTCTCTTATTATACTTTAACCTCGACATCTACACCAGCGGGTATTTCTAGGCGCATGAGAGAGTCGATAGTCTTACTATTAGAACTTGAAATATCAATGAGTCGCTTATGAACTCTCGCTTCGAATTGTTCGCGTGATTTTTTATCAACGTGTGGAGAACGAAGTACTGTATAAACTGTTTTTTCTGTTGGTAATGGTATAGGACCCGATACCGCAGCACCTGTTTGTTTCACTGTTCGAACGATTCGTTCAGCTGATTTGTCAATCAAATTATGATCATAAGATTTTAATTTGATTCGAATTCTTTGCGTAGCCACACTTTTCTCCTGATTTAAGATAAAGAAAGAGGGTATCCTTTTTAAGGGAGAACCCTCTACTTTGTATTTATGTGTATTATTCGATAATTTTAGTTACAACTCCAGCACCTACAGTACGGCCACCTTCACGTATAGCGAAACGTAATCCGTCTTCCATTGCAATTGGAGTAATTAACTCGACAACCATATTATCAAGGTTGTCACCGGGCATAACCATTTCAATATTCGCAGGAAGTGTTGCAACACCAGTTACGTCAGTTGTTCTGAAGTAGAACTGTGGGCGATATCCGTTAAAGAATGGAGTATGACGTCCACCTTCATCTTTGTTCAAGATATACACTTGTGCAGTAAACTTATGGTGAGGAGTAATCGAACCTGTTTTGGCAATAACCATACCACGTTCAATTTCTTCTTTGTCTACACCACGTAGTAATAAACCAACGTTGTCACCAGCACGACCTTCGTCAAGAAGTTTACGGAACATTTCAATCCCAGTTACAGTAGTTTTCTTTTTAAGTCCAAAACCAACTAATTCAACTTCTTCGTTTACTTTTACAATTCCACGCTCAATACGGCCAGTTGCAACAGTACCACGACCAGTGATCGAGAATACATCCTCAACTGGTAAAAGGAAAGGTTTGTCAACTTCACGAACTGGAGTTGGAATGTAAGTATCTACACTATTCATTAGTTCATAGATACAAGCTAAACGTTCGTCATTAACATCTGTAGAAGGTGTTGAACCAGCTTCTAATGCATGCAATGCAGATCCTTTAACAATTGGTATTTCATCGCCAGGATATTCATATTTTGTAAGTAATTCTTGGATTTCCATTTCTACTAATTCTAGAAGTTCTGGATCTGCAATGTCTACTTTATTTAAGAATACAACGATTTTAGGCACACCTACTTGGCGAGCAAGAAGGATGTGTTCACGTGTTTGTGGCATTGGACCATCAGTTGCAGCAACTACAAGAATTGCTCCATCCATTTGTGCAGCACCTGTTATCATGTTTTTCACATAATCAGCGTGACCTGGACAGTCAACGTGTGCATAGTGACGGTTTTCAGTTTCGTACTCAACGTGAGCAGTTGCAATCGTGATACCGCGTTGTCTTTCTTCAGGCGCATTGTCTATAGTATCAAATGCTCTGAATTCCGCGCCACCTTTTTTTGCTAAAGCAGCTGTAATAGCAGCTGTTAGCGTCGTTTTACCATGATCTACGTGTCCAATAGTCCCGATATTAACGTGGGGTTTGGAACGGTCAAATTTTTCTTTAGCCATCGTGTACTCCTGTACTTAAGGTTGCTAAGATGAAACAAATAGTATGTTGTTATTTAAGTATGAACTCTTTTTATATTAAGTCCAGTTGTCTTGAAGCTGTATTAAAGTCGGCTCATAGTGGGAGAATTTCATAGTATAAATATCTCTTCCTTGAGTAATCGACCGTAATGTTGTTACGTATCCGAACATCTCAGATAATGGAACTTTTGCACGTATAATTTGCATAATTCCTTCTTGATCAATTCCTTCAATTCGTCCTCTTCTTGAATTTATATCGGCAATTACTTCACCGAGATGATCATTTGGTGTAGTAATTTCTACACTAAATATTGGTTCAAGAACTGTTGGCGAAGCTTGTCGTAATGCTTCTCGAATGGCTGATACTGTTGCTATCTTGTACGCAAGATCTACAGATTCGCCTTCAACTATTTTTATATCTTCTAAAGTTACAACGACATCCACCAGTGGGTAGCCCACCTTTGGACCAACAAGAGTTCCTTCTTTTGCTCCTTCTTCAATTGATAGAAGAAATGTAGCTGGAATGCTCTGTTGTGTAGAAACGTTGTTGACAAACTTGAAGCCTTTACCTACTTCATTCGGTTGGACTTCAATTTTAACATAGCCAAACTGTACTTTGCCTGAGGCAAGTGTACGTTGGTACGTATAATCTTGGCGGTGTGTAGCTTGGATTGTCTCTCTATAGGCTACTTGAGGTTTGCCGGCTTTTGCTATAATATTGAATTCAGTTTTTAACCGATCTACAATTATTTCTAAATGCAATTCGCCGACGCCACTAATGATTGTCTGTCCGCTATCTTCATCGATACTGTATCTAAACGTTGGGTCTTCTTCAGACATTTTTTTCAATGCTTCGAACATTTTATCTTGCTCTGCAAGAGTTTTTGCTTCGATGGATTGATTAATGACTGGTTCTGCGAAATTTATTTTTTCGTATACAATAGTGTTTTTTAAATCACATAATGTATCACCGGTTTTAGCAAATCGCAATCCAGGGATTGCAACAATATCACCAGCATATACTTCTGAAATTTCTTCACGTCTATTTGCATGCATACGCAGTAATTTCTGTACTCGTTCTTTTTTATCTATATTCGGATTATACACTGTTTCACCAACGGATAATTTACCGGAATATAGTCTAATAAAAGTAAGCCTTCCCACGAACTGGTCTGTTAGTATTTTAAATGCAAGTGCTGAAAATGGCTCAATATCATTACTAGAGCGGACAATAACATCATCAGATTCTGCGGTTGGATGCCCTTTAGTTGTAGGCACATCACTGGGCGATGGAAGATAATCAACAATCGCATTTAAAAGTAACTGAACACCTTTGTTTTTGAAAGAAGAACCTGCGAGAACAGGAACTAAAGAAACATTTTTTACTGCCGTTCGAACAGTTTTTTTTAAATCTTCGAGACTGATCTCTTCGTTATTTAAAAAACGTTCTAAGAGTATATCATCAAACTCCACAATGGCTTCAATTGCTTGAAGTCTATACAATTCAACATCTTGTAGCATATCTTCAGGTATTGGTATTTCCTGAACTGTACTACCATCGTCATTTTCATCGAAGGTAAATGCTTTTTGTTGTAGTAAATCTACAACTCCAATAAATTTATCTTCTGCGCCGATTGCTAATTGTAATGGTACAGCATTTACGTGTAACTTTTCTCTCATCATTTCCACGACTTTAAGAAAATTCGCACCAATTCTGTCCATTTTATTTACAAAAGCAATTCTAGGCACATTGTAAGTATTAGCTTGATGCCAAACTGTTTCAGTTTGCGGTTGCACTCCGGCAACACCACAAAGCAGACCAACAGCACCATCTAATACTCGTAACGAGCGTTGAACTTCTGCAGTAAAATCAACATGACCAGGAGTGTCTATAATGTTTATTTGCGTTGAACCCCAGAAACAAGTAGTTGCAGCAGAAGTAATTGTAATACCTCTATTTCGCTCTTGTTCCATATAGTCCATTGTCGCAGTACCATCATCAACTTCACCTATTTTATGAACTACTCCTGTGTAAAACAGAATTCGTTCGGTGGTTGTTGTTTTACCAGCATCAATGTGTGCAATGATTCCGATATTTCTGATATTATTAATATCTATTTCTCTCGGCATAATGCTACTTTAGCTTCCCAACATTTTTTCAAAGAACATTTTTTGTTTGAATTACCACTTAAAGTGAGCGAAAGCTTTATTCGCTTCAGCCATTCTGTGGATTTCGTCACGGCGCTTTACAGCTCCGCCTTCGCCATTTGATGCTGCGATTAACTCGGCAGCAAGTCGATATGACATACTTTTATCTTTTCTATCAGAAGCATATTTTTTCAAAAAGCGAATTGCCAAAGCTAATCGGCGAGATTCACGCACTTCTACAGGGACTTGATATGTTGCTCCACCCACACGGCGAGAACGAACTTCAATTACTGGAGCAGCATTTTGAACTGCTTTTTTAAATATTTCTAATGGCTCTGCTTTTGTTCGATCTGCAATTACATCCATTGCAGTATACAACAATTTACGAGCTGTATTTTTCTTTCCAGATTCCATTATACAATTGATAAATCGTTCAACGGAAAAATCGTTGTAACGTGGATCTTGTATTAGTCGTTTTTTTAGGACTCTTTTTTTTCTCATCGGATCGAATCTTTATCTTTTAATGAATCTATTTACGTTTTTTACCTGTATCAACCGGCTGCCCTGGTTTAGGACGTTTCGTTCCATATTTAGAACGACCTTGTTTTCTTCCACTAACACCTTGTGTATCGGCAGTTCCACGAACAACGTGATAACGAACCCCTGGAAGATCTTTCACACGACCACCTCTGATAAGTACTATCGAGTGTTCTTGCAAGTTGTGACCTTCTCCAGGTATGTATGCTGTTACTTCCATTCCGTGGGTTAAGCGTACACGTGCAACTTTACGTAAAGCTGAATTTGGTTTCTTTGGAGTTGTTGTATATACACGAGTACATACTCCACGTCGTTGTGGGCAACTCAAAAGAGCTGGCGATTTACTTTTATAAGTAACATCTTTTCTACTTTTTCTAACTAATTGACTTATTGTTGGCACCGATTATACTCCGATTACGCGTTTTTATTTAGTATTAACGTCTTGCGTTTGTGTAATAGCCTACAAAAATACGGCAAAACTTTGACATTTCCAAAAAAATTGAAAAAAAACCTCTCCGAAGAGAGATATATTTTTCAATTCTCCCATATATGGGAGCTTACTTTTTACCTTCAGCACGTTTTTTCTGGTATTCTTTTACCATTTCTTCTTGAACGTTTTTGGGAACTGGTGCATATTTCAAAAATTCCATTGAAAATTCACCCTTACCTTGTGTAGCTGATCGAAGATCTGTCGAATAACCAAACATCTCAGAAAGTGGTACATCTGCTTCTACGATACAGTAACCTGCATCTGTTCCTGTTCCTATGATCAATCCACGGCGTTGGTTTACTTGACCTATTACTGCTCCTTGAAATTCTTCAGGAACAGAAACTTCTAACTTCATTATAGGCTCAAGGATAATTGGTTTAGCTTTATCGTAGGCTTCACGCAATGCTGTCATAGACGCTAACTTAAATGCCATATCCGATGAATCCACTGCGTGATAAGCACCGTCGTTTAAGACTATACGAATTCCTACAAGTGGTTGACCAATCAATTGACCTTCTTTTGTTTGCTCTTTAAATCCTTTATCGCACGCTGGAATAAATTCACGAGGAATCGATCCACCAACGATTTCGTCTACAAATTCATACGACTCAACTGCATCTGCTGGAAGTGGTTCGATATAACCGGCAACTCTTGCAAATTGTCCAGCACCACCAGTTTGTTTTTTGTGAGAATAATTAAATTCAACTTTAGTTGTAAATGCCTCACGGAAAGCAACTTTCGGTTTACCTACTATCACTTCACAGTTATACTCACGTTTAATACGTTCTATATATATCTCTAAGTGAAGCTCGCCCATTCCTTTAATAATTGTTTCGCCCGATTCTTCATCGCGATACACTTGGAACGTAGGGTCTTCTTTTGTAAATCTATTTAATGCTTTTGAGAAGTTTACTTGACCAACTTTTTCTTTTGGAGCAACCGCTAATTCAATTACTGGGTTTGGTACGAACATTGATGTCATTGTAACATTCAATTTGCCATCGGTAAATGTATCCCCAGAGGCACAGTCCACACCAAACATTGCTACGATATCACCTGCTGATGATTCATCGATTTCAATCATATCAGATGAGTGCATACGAATCAAACGAGGAATTTTTACTTTTTTCTGATTCATCATATTGATGATAGTATCACCTTTTTTGATTGAACCTTGGTAAATTCTCATATAGGTTAACTGACCAAATTTCCCATCTTCTAATTTGAATGCTAATGCAACTAGTGGTTTTGTAGATTCTGATAGTAAATGAATTTTTTCTTCATTTTTATCTTGATCTAAAGCAATATTGTCAACTTCAGAAGGGTTTGGCAAAAAGGCACCAACAGCGTCCAATAATACTTGAACACCTTTGTTTTTCATTGCTGAACCACAATATACAGGTGTAATGTGATGATTTATAGTTGCTTGTTTAATTGCAGGAATTAGTTCTTCTAAAGTAATTTCTTCTTCCATCAAGAACTTTTCAGTTATATCATCATTGATTCCTGTATTGGCAATTGCTTCTACAATATCATGATGGCGTTTTTTAGATTCTTCTAAATATTCAGCAGGAATTTCTGCATTACGAACAATTTCTCCATCTTCACCTTCAAAATATACTGCTTGCATTCGAAGTAAATCAATAACTCCAGAAAATCTATCTTCTAATCCCATCGCAAGAGTCATAACTACTGGATTATGTTGTAATTTTTCACGTAATTGGGCAGTAACACGATCAGGATTAGCTCCCGAACGATCTACTTTATTTATAAATGCCAAACGGGGAACGTTATATCGTCTCATTTGACGGTCAACTGTGATTGATTGACTTTGTACACCAGCAACGGCGCATAGAACAAGGATAGCTCCGTCAAGTACACGTAAAGCTCGTTCAACTTCAACAGTAAAATCTACGTGACCAGGGGTATCAATTAGGTTAATACTAAATTGTTTCCACTCACAAAAAGTTGCAGCAGATTGAATTGTTATCCCTTTTTCTCTTTCAAGGTCCATAGAATCCATTGTAGCTCCAACACCATCTTTACCGCGGACTTCGTGGATAGCGTGGATTTTTCCTGTGTAAAATAAGATACGTTCACTCAAGGTTGTTTTCCCTGAATCGATGTGCGCAGAAATTCCGATATTACGGACGTTTTCTATGTTAGCCATGGTAAAGACCGATTGATAATTATGAAAGAATAGTTTCTTTTGTAAAAGATACTCTACGAGAAAATCCATTACGGTGTTCCGCCGTCAACGAATAATACTAAGAATTATTTTGCATTATTGCTTTTTACCGTAAATTCTTGTAATTTTGTAGTCTAACTAAAACTTGCGCCCATAGCTCAATTGGATAGAGCATCGGATTCCGGTTCCGAAGGCTGGAGGTTCGACCCCTCTTGGGCGCACAATGAATATGTTTATAGGAAAGCCCCAATTTTGGGGCTTTTTTGTTGTAAATATACTCTCATATAAATACATTTATGGGCTAATTATTTTCTTCTTCAAAGGAACGAAGGTACACCCTACACGATGCAGAAATGTCAGTTATCTCCAAATACTACATTACCTTTGTTATACACGGTTACTGGCACTGTATGCTCTGTCGGTACAATAATACCAAGGAACAACACACGATCTACAGAAAGTACTATCTTGGGCTGTGAATAACTAACCACAGATTGAAGAAAAACAAATATGAAGAAAATATAAAATTTCATTATGGCTTCGTAGTAAATTTCGAATAAAGTCGCGTCCTTTAGTATTAGTCCCTAAAAAAGACCAAAATGTGACAATTACTGTAAAAATAGTTCAATTATTTTCAAAACTACAAAATTATAAGTAACAAAACTTTATAGAAACATTATAATTACAATAACACTTGAGATTGAAACTAATCCCAACTATTTTTGAATAATTTAATCTAGTTATGGAAAATATGGCTATAATCGTAAAGTATTTTTTACTTGCCCATTAACAAATAGTTATGGTATAGTTGTTCGTTTGAATTGGTAAGAATCATAACAACTTCAAGTCACCTAAATTGGGAGTCTCTATAAAATTACTTTTTGATTCTTTTAAATTTTGTATTTTTGGGAATATTATTCACTTATTTCTAATCTATTACCTATGAATATTCTGAAGTTTTCTACTATATTGTTGTTGACGACTTTTCCCCTTTTTTCAAAAGAACCTGTAGATTTTCTTTTTGCTCCACACGAATATGATTATACAAAGAATATTATTTCAGTAGAAGCTGGGACTGCATTCTTTTTTTCAGGATTTGGAGCGACGTACGAACGTTCTTTTTCAAAATCGTTTTCAGTTCGTGGTTCTGCAGGGTATATAGTTTATAGTGACCTTTTAGTTGGATCAGGAAATATCAATACTTTTTATCCTTCAGGATCTGCTAACGGAGTGTATGTATTTGGGAATGAAGGGTGGGGATTAGAAGTTTCTGGTGGAGTCACTTATTCAAGAAATGTAGAATCTGAAAAATTCAAAAATGTTGTTTTTCCTTCTGTGGGTTTAGGGCTACGATATAAACCTATAACCGAAGGTATTTTCTTCAGAACTGGTTTTGGAGTTTCGGCTTCTTGGGTTGGAGTTGGAGTTGGAGTTGGTTTTGCTTGGCGAGATTAAAGACCTACATAAAAACACGAAAGAGCTAACCGAAGTTAACTCTCTCATTGTGATACACTCTTCCTTCACTGAGAGATGGTGAACCCTCTCAATAGAGTATTACAGTCTACAACTACTATTATTCCCAATAAGTTCCAAAGTCTGAAAATAATTTAAAACTCAATCAAATTTTTCACACGTTCTGCAATATCAGCTACTGTTGGTATTACAACATCCATCAATCTGAGGTTGTACGGAATAGGAATATCAGGTGTTGCAAAGCGGTCGACTGGTGCATCGAGATATGAAAAAGCTTCTTTTGCTACTACAGCAGCAATTTCAGCCCCAAAACCTGATGTAATAGTATCTTCGTGAAGAATTAATATTCTATTTGTTTTCCGAACTGATTCAAGAACAGTTTCTTTATCCCAAGGGGTGATTGTTCGCAAATCGATAATATCTAAGGAATACCCTGTTGTTTCAGCAACTTGTTTTGCTCGAGAAACACATTCGCCCCAAGTAACTATTGTTGCTTGGTTTCCAGTAGTAACATATTCTGCTTTTCCAAAAGGTAGGGCATACGTATCCCCGGGGTAAGGCGAACGTCCCGGAGAAGTGTCCAACAAATTTCTATGTTCTAAAAATAGAACTGGATCGTTTCCTCGTAGTGCAGTTCGTAACAAACCAACAGCATCTGCGGCATTCGATGGCATTACGACTTTCCATCCAATTGTATGGGCAAAAATTGCTTCTCCAGAAACACTATGCCATGGGTCTCCAGTACGTTTACTATGTCCAACAGGAATTCGCACAACCATTGGAGCCGCAAATTGATTGTTTGTTCTCCAACGAATTGTACCAATATCGTTCAACTGTTCCATCGCTGGATCTAAATATTTACGAAATTGAATTTCAGGAACAGGCATTAAACCAGCAGAGGCTAAACCAATTGAACGACCAATGATTCCTTCTTCCGAAAGGGAAGTATCAAAAACTCTTTCATTCCCAAATTGGTGTTGTAAGTCAATAGTTGCACCGTGAACACCCCCTTTTAATCCTACGTCTTCACCAAATACAACTACTCTATTGTTTAGAGAAAGTTCAACTTCTAAAGTTTTTCGTACTGCATTAAGTAGATTCATCCTAGAACCACTTGTTTCAGGAATCAAGGTTGTTTCTGGGAAAGTAATTCCTTCAGGTAACAAACCACCAACAATTTGGGATTGACTTTCAAAGAAAACATTTTCCAACACTGTAGATAGATCTGGGTCTGGTTGAGAAAGAGCGGCGTCCGCTTCTTTACGCACATTTGCTTCAACTGAGCTTTCTAATTCTTCCCACGATTTTTTAGTGAATATTTTCTTTTTGATTAAGAAAGACTGTAGTTTTCCTAACGGATCATTTTTTTGTTCAGATTCTTTTTGTTTTGTGGTTTTATATTGTTGCGAATCCGCTCCTGAATGACCACAAATACGTGGCACAGTTGCACGGAACAAAACGGGTGATTTTCTTGAACGAGTATGCGAAACGGCTTCTTCAATTTTAGTAGCTAATTCTTCAGGGTTAGTACCATCGCATTCAATGATTAGTAAATTAGTGAACGATGTTAGATTTTTCGCAATATTTCCACCTGGCGTTTGGAAATCACCAGTTACCGAAATACCATAATTGTTGTCTTCAACAAAAAATATCATTGGAAAATTTTGCGTTGTTGCAATTGTTAAAGCCGCCCAAAACCCATTAGTAGCACAGGCTGCATCACCAGAAAAAGCAACTGCGATAGATTCATTCCAAGAAGGTTCTTTTAGTACTGAAGACCGATATGTAGCAGCTTGAGCCCACCCTACAGCAGGGGTAAATTGCGCCCCAACATCACCACTTGCCGATAAAATGGTAACACCATTTCGTGGTACAAGGTTATGAACAACACCAATATCACGCCCACCGTTTCGAGAAAACTTAGAAGCAAAACCACCTGCAAAACCTTCTTCAATTGTCATACCTGAAGCTAATACAAACGGACGTGAACGATAATATACCGTAGCACAATCATGCTCATTCGTAAGGAATTGAGCCATCATTACTTGTGCTAATTCGTGCCCAGTAGAAGAAAATTGATAAAGAATCTTACCTTGTGGTGCAAGTTCCTTTTCTTCCAAAGTATCGACAAATCTTGAAGTTAGAACTTGGTTCGCAACACGTTTCCAATCTATTTGTAAAGTCATATTGATTATAAATATATAGTTGAAGTAATATGCAGTCTAATTTGAGAACTTGCAAAAATAGTATAATATTTTCGAATTGAATAGTTAAAACTTCGGATAGATTTTGAAAACGTAGGAAAAATAACGATATTTGAATCAATTTAAAAATTCTTTTCAGAATGAATCGTTATAGTTTTTTTTATACCATTTTTTATATATATATGAAATTTATAGTATTATCACTTATTTGTATGAGCATACTTGCTTGTAATGCTCAACCTTCGGAGAAAAGTAAATTGGAAACCCAAAATGAAAAAGTTGCTTATACCATTGGAATGAACATTGGTAAAAGCTTGAAACGCGACAGTCTACAAACCCTTGATTTGAATACTCTTTTACAAGGTATGAAACATGCTATGTCTGGTACTGATAGTTTAATGACTGAAAAAGAAATGAATGATGTAATGATGGCTTTCCAACAGGAAATGAACAACAAAACAGAAGCTGCAACGAAATCTAAAGGCGAAACAAACCTTAAATCTGGTATCAAATTCTTAGAAGATAACAAAAACAAAGAAGGCGTTAAAATCACACCAAGCGGTCTTCAATATAAAATCGTTAAAGAAGGAACTGGAGCTATACCAACTGCGAGTTCTACAGTTACCGTTCATTACAAAGGAACTTTAATTAACGGTACTACGTTTGATTCTTCAATCGACCGTGGAGAACCTGCTTCATTCCAAGTAAATCAAGTTATTCCAGGTTGGACAGAAGCTCTTCAAATGATGAAAAAGGGTTCAAAATGGATGTTATACATCCCTTCTGGTTTAGCATACGGCGATCAAGCTGCAGGACCAACTATTTCTCCAAATTCTACACTTATTTTTGAAGTAGAATTATTAGAAATTAAGTAATAATTTTATTGCGATACAACGTAATTACTGTTGTTGAACCTACTTAAAACTTGCGACGATTTGCACTAATTATTTTTATGCAGTCGTCGCTTTTTTCTTAAATTACATTCCAAATTGAACAGGCAAACAAATGAGAAAATGGCGAATAGATGATGCAAAAGAGCTTTACAATATCCAAGGTTGGGGTATCAATTATTTTGATATTAACGAAAAAGGGAATGTTGTTGCAAAGCCTCGTAAGGACGCGGGTCCGGAAATTGATTTAAAAGAAGTCATAGATGAATTGCATAATCGCGACATTGCTATGCCTGTTTTGTTACGTTTCCCTGATATTTTAGACGATAGAATTGAACAAATTTCAGGTTGTTTTGACCGAGCTGCCAAAGAATATGATTACAAAGGGAAATATATTAATGTGTACCCTATTAAAGTAAATCAACAACGACCAGTATTAGAAGAAATAGTTCGATATGGTAAAAAATTCAACATTGGTTTAGAAGCTGGTTCAAAACCAGAACTTCACGTTGTGTTGCCAATTATGGACAATTCTAAAGCGTTAATTATCTGTAATGGTTATAAAGATGAAAACTTCATTGAACTTGCTCTATTAGCCCAGAAAATGGGAAAGAACATTTTCATAGTAGTTGAAAAACTTAACGAATTGAAACTTATTAAAGAAGTTGCGGAACGGCTTTCCATTCGTCCGAATATTGGTATTCGTGTTAAACTTGTTTCATCAGGTTCTGGAAAATGGGAAGAATCTGGAGGAGACCAAAGTAAATTTGGACTAAATGCATCGGAACTTCTTGATGCCATAGATTATGCAGAAAACAATGATTTGATGGATTGCGTTCGTCTGATTCATTTCCACTTAGGATCGCAGATTACGAATATTCGCAAAATAAAGGCTGGACTACGAGAAGTAGCACAATTTTACATTGAGTTAAAAAAACTTGGTTGTAATGTTGAATATGTCGATATCGGAGGTGGACTTGGAGTAGATTATGATGGTTCTCGTTCTTCTGCAGCGTCGAGCATTAATTATTCGATTCAGGAGTATGCAAACGATGCTTTGTACACACTTATTGACGCCGCTAACAAACACAACCTTCCACATCCAAATATTATAACGGAATCTGGTAGAGCATTAACTGCTCATCATTCTGTGTTAGTATTTAATGTAATGGAAACAGCATCAGTTCCGACTTGGGATTCTTCACATTATGAAATTACAGAAGAAGACCACGAAATTGTGAGAGAAATGCAAACCATACTTCAAAATTTGAATATTCGTAATATGTTAGAGTCTTGGCACGATGCTCTTCAACTTCGTGAAGACGCTCTTGACCGATTTTCTTTAGGGATTTTAGATTTAAAAAATAGAGCTTTAACTGAGCGTTTGTTCTGGACTGTAGCCCGAGAAGTAAATACAATAGCTTCTGAAATGAAACACCCTCCAGAAGAAACTCGCATTTTACCTAAAATGTTAGCCGATAAGTACTTCTGTAATTTCTCTTTATTCCAATCATTACCAGATTCTTGGGCAATTGACCAGTTATTCCCAATTTTACCAATCCATCGATTAGAACAAAAACCAACAAAAATTGGAACCTTACAAGATATCACTTGCGATTCAGATGGAAAAATCGATCATTTTATAGGACCAAGAGAATTTTCACATCATCTTCCTCTCCACGAATTAGAACAAAACGAACCGTATTATCTGGCGGTATTTCTCGTAGGTGCATACCAAGAAATATTAGGAGATCTCCACAATTTATTTGGAGATACGAATGCAGTTCATATCTTATGTTCAGGAAAATCGTATGAAATTGACCAATGTATCGATGGAGAAACAGTTGAAGATGTATTAGATTACGTACAGTTTAGTTCTAAAAAGTTAGTTCGTACTATGGAAGCTTGGGTAAATGCCTCAGTAACCAAAGGTAAAATTAGCGTCAAAGAAGGAAAAGAATTTTTAGCAATCTACCGTTCAGGTTTACACTCGTATACCTATTTAGAATGATAGAGAACTACTCTGTAAATATAAACGAAAAGCCCCAAATTGGGGCTTTTTTTTGGTTAACACAAAGACACCCATATTGGGCGTCTAACGAATGGATTTTTTTACTTCTTTACTTTTGGTTTGGGTTTGTTTGGATCGCTAAAGATAAACTTTTTTCCATCAAAAACTAAGATACCTGAAGTATAGAAATTTTCATTTTCTTTAAACTGATTTTCAACAACTCCAGTAATGATATCTTTTTCTTTGGATGCTAAACGAATCCAAAATATTCTTTCAGTTGTATCATTTTTTTTCTTTCCTTTTTCCACAGAACGCAGTTTCTTTTGAAACTCCATACGTACTTTTTCTTCAGGGAATACATCAGTGGTTACATCTTTCCAAGGTGTTGTGTCAGTATTGTAAAATACTATTTTAGAAATAATGCAAGTTTGAGCACAGTTCATTGTTATAAAACCAATTAAGGAATTTCCTCCTTCAAGTTTATACCTTGTCATTATTTCATAACCATCTATTCCCGGAATTGAATAAACTAATATATCATTCACCGTATCGTTTTCTGTAAAAGAGAATTTCGGGGGTACACCATACAATTTTAGAAACTTGTTGTAAAACTCATTTCCGTAAAAATCTTCAAACAATTTACCAATATGTGTATGGTCTTGGCTATGAAGTTGTGTGATAAGGAAGAACAGCGAAAGTAAGGAAAGAACGTAAATTTTCGCAAAATAATTTCGATTCATTTATAATTCCAAATAAACGTTATGGATATAGGGTAAATTTTTTGTATTTTTGCAACTTACAAAAAATTATGTGTAACCCAGTTTCAATTGGTTACTTTACCCAAATTACTTTAAAGGATATGGTGTTTTATGGCTAAAAAAGTAGTAGCAACCCAAGGCAATTTACAAGCAGGTACAGTACCAACTTCACTAAAGAATGGGGATCTACAGCCACAACAATTTTCTTTGACGACGGAAGAAATACTCCAAGATTATAGAACTGCCGTTCTCTCACGTGAGGCATCGTTACTTGGAAGGAAAGAAGTTCTTTCGGGGAAAGCGAAATTTGGTATTTTTGGCGATGGCAAAGAAATTGCCCAATTAGCTATGGCAAGGGCATTTCAAAAAGGCGATATTCGCTCTGGGTATTACCGTGATCAAACTTTTATGTTTGCATTGGGCATTTCTACAGTTCAACAGTTTTTTGCTCAGTTATATGCTCATACCGACGTTGAAGCAGAGCCTTCGTCTGCTGGTAGGTCAATGAATGGTCATTTTGGAACTCGTACGTTGAACCCAGATGGAACTTGGAAAGATTTAACTAAAGAATATCATTCTGCTTCAGATGTTTCTCCCACTGGTTCGCAAATGCCGAGACTTGTTGGTTTAGCATATTCTTCAAAATTATATAGAGAATTACCAGAACTCCAACAATTCACTCAGTTTTCCAATAAGGGGAATGAAATTGCTTTTGGAACAATTGGTAATGCAAGTTCTGCAGAAGGTATGTTTTGGGAAGCTGTAAATGCTATTGGAGTTTTAAAAGCACCTGCCTTATTGTCACTTTGGGACGATGGATATGGAATTTCTGTACCAAATGAGTTTCAATTAACAAAAGGGAATCTTTCTGAATTACTATCTGGATTCGCAAAGAATGACACTCATAGTCAAGGGTATTCTATTTTTACCGTTCAAGGTTGGGACTACCAAACATTGGTAAATACTTATAAAAAAGCAGCGGACTCTGTTCGTAAAAACCATATCCCTGCTATAATTCACGTAACTGAACTTACTCAACCGCAAGGACATTCAACTTCGGGTACTCATACTCGATACAAATCCGCAGAAAGATTACAATTTGAAACTGATTTTGATTGTTTGCCAAGAATGCGACAATGGATTATAGATTCTAAATACGCAACGAACAAACAATTAGAAACAATTGAAAAAGAATCAGTTGAAACTGTAAAAGATGCGCGTAAAAATGCTTGGGATGCTTATATGGCTCCTATTATAAAAGAGATTGGTCAAATTGCAACTATAATTAAAGCAATAGCCACTGAGTTTCCGAAGTATTCAGAAGCATTACTAAAAAATTTAAACTCATTAGAATCCAATAGAGAACCATTTCGACGTGACTGTATTGCTACAATTTTTTCTACTTTGTTGGTGTTGAAAGATGTTTCTACTCCAAACAAACAACTATTGATTGATTTCCGAAATAAATTAAATGCAGAACAAACTGAACGTTATAGCACCTATTTACATTCACAGTCAGCTGAAAATGCACTAAGAATTCAAGAAACCTTACCGACATATTCTGATAATTCTAAAAAAGTAAATGCTTCGGAAGTATTGAATGCCTTTTTTGATATTGCACTTGAACGTGACCCAAGAATAATTGCTTTTGGTGAAGATGTAGGGCAATTAGGCGATGTAAATCAAGCATTTATTAATTTGCAAGCGAAATATGGCCTAAATCGAGTTTCTGATACAGGGATTAGAGAAGTAACCATATTAGGTCAAGCAATAGGAATGGCAATGCGTGGTTTACGCCCAATTGCTGAAATTCAGTATTTAGATTATATTCTCTATGCTCTACAGTTAATGTCCGACGATTTAGCTACTCTTCAATGGAGAACAAAGGGTGGTCAAAAAGCACCTGTTATTATCCGAACAAGAGGACATAGATTAGAAGGTATTTGGCATGCAGGATCACCAATGGCAGGTATTATTAATCTTGTACGAGGTATTTACGTTTGTGTTCCTAGAAATATGACTCAAGCGGCAGGATTTTACAACACTTTGTTACAATCAGACGAACCAGCCTTAGTGATAGAAGTATTAAACGGTTATCGCTTAAAAGAACGTGTTCCTGAAAATATTGAGTCAATTACTGTTCCATTAGGAATTCCTGAAATTATACGAGAAGGTTCTGACATTACTTTAGTTACCTATGGAGCTTGTTGCCGTATTGCAGAACAAGCGTCGGAATTGTTAGAAAGTGTTGGAATTTCCGTAGAAATAATAGATGTTAGAACGTTGTTACCTTTTGATACTTCCTCATTAATTTTGGAATCGTTGAAAAAAACAAATAGAATTCTCTTTTTAGATGAAGATGTACCCGGTGGAACAACTTCGTATATGATGCAAAATGTATTAGAACGAGATAACGGCTATAAATACTTAGATAGTAAGCCACAAACATTATCAGGGAAAGCCCACAGAACAGCGTATGGTACTGACGGTGCGTTTTGGACAAAACCTGATGTAGAACACGTTTTTGAGACTATTTACGAAATGATGAATGAAGTTAACCCACAACGTTTTCCAATTTTTTATTCGTAAAGAATGTCCAAACTAAAAAATGGTCACAAAACTGTAGACCTAAATGAAGTAGTTCCTCCGATAAAAAAATCTTCTCTCTTAACGAACGATCAGCGGAAAAAACTATATTTTCACATGATTCAATCGAGAGAATTTGATTTGGCAATGCAACGCTTAAACCGTCAAGGAAAAGCTTTTGGTGGAGTCTATTCTCAAAAAGGAAATGAAGCAACGGCTGTCGGTTCTGCATTTGCATTAGGTCCAAAAGATATTCTTTTCCCTATGCATCGCGACATTGGTTCTCATTTTGTGTTTAAAGCAGAAACGAAACAATTAATGTTGAATCACTTAGCCAAAGAAGGTTCACAAATGCGTGGGACCGACGGAACTGGTCATTATGCAGATGTAGAAAAACGTATTTATGGGAATGTATCTCACCTGGGTGCAATGATTCCTGTTGCAGCAGGATTTGTACTTGCTTCTAAAATGAGAAATGAACCTATTGTAGCAATGACCTATATTGGTGATGGTGGAGCTCAAACCGGTGAATTTCACGAGGGGGTAAATTTTGCTGCAGTTCAAAATTTACCATTAGTAATAATAATCGAAAATAATCAATATGCTTATTCATCTCCAAATTCTATTGAATTTGCAGCGGACAAACTTTCTGACAGAGCAATTGGCTATGGTTGTTATGGTACTACAATTGATGGAACAGATATTGAACTAGTTTACGAAGAATGTAAAAAAGCGGTAGAACAAGCACGAAAAGACGGTATTCCAGCCCTTGTTGAAACAATCACCATGAGAATGCGTGGACACGCAGAACACGACGATGCTGGATATGTTCCGAAAGAAATATTTGAATATTGGGAAAAAAGAGATCCTATTAAACGATATGAGGAATTTCTATTTTCTCAAGGAATATATACACAATCAGAAGTAGATGAAATTAAAAAAAGCGTTTCGAAAGAAATGAAAGATGCAATCGATTATGCATTAGAAATTCCATATCCAAATGCTGAAGAAGGCAGAAAATCAGTTTTTGTTTAAAATACAAATCTATTCTTAGAATAAAAAAAGGCTACCATTTGGTAGCCTTTTTTAGTAAGTTATTTCTTCTTCGCTTTCGTAGTTTTACTCTTAGTAGCCGACGACTTAGAGTAACGAGCACTAGGAGGTTTTGCTAAGTGAGCTTCGTGGAGTTCAATACATTCTTCTAAAGTTAATTCAGAAGGAACCTTGTCTTTAGGTATTTTTACATTCACTTTTCCAACTGAGAAATAAGGTCCGTATCTACCATTTTTAACTATGATATCTGGGCGTTCTTCAAATGTCTTAATTTCTATATTCGTTGGTTGAGCAATTCGTAATTCTTCTACTACGAGAATAGCATCTTCATACGTAACAGTATATGGATCATGTTCTGGAGGGAGTGTATAATATTTCTTATTATGAAGTACGTACGGTCCTACAGAAGAAATACCAATTTTTACTTCGAAATCTTCAAACGTTCCAATAATTCTTGGAAGTATGAAAAGTTGAATTGCTTCTTCTAAAGTAATCGTAGGTAAGGATTGACCAGAACGTAAACTTGCATAAGATTTGTCTTCATCATCATTTTCACCAACTTGAACATACGCACCATTTTTCCCAAAACGAGAATAAATATTTCTACCGTTTGAAGGGTGGGTTCCTAAAAGTCGTTCCCCATTAACACGTTCACTGCTTTTTTGAACTTTTTCAATTGTTTTTTTGAAAGGTGAATAAAATTCTCCAATCATTTCATACCAAACTGTTTTTCCGGTAGCAATTGAATCGAATTCTTCTTCGACTGTAGCGGTAAAATTATAATCCATTACTTCAGGGAAATTTTTCAATAAGTAATCAGTAATAATAATACCTAAATCTGTTGGAAATAACTTTTTCTTTTCAGTGCCGAAAGTTTGAGTTTTTTCAAAATTCGTAATTACGTCGTTTTTTAACAACAGAGACGTAATAGAACGTTCTTTGCCTGGCCTGTCTTCTTGAACGACATATTCACGCTCAAGAACAGTCTTAATAGTAGGAGCATACGTAGAAGGACGTCCTATCCCTAATTCCTCTAACTTTTTCACCAAGGATGCTTCTGTAAAGCGAGCAGATGGTTTTGAAAATGTTTCTTCAGCAACAATTGAATCATTTGTAAGAACATCGTTCAATTTCAGAATTGGCAAAACTGAAGAATCTTCCACGTCCTCATCGTCTTCGTCACTACTATCAATGTATAATTTTTTAAATCCGTCAAACAATAGTACTTCTCCAATTGCTTCGAACAATTCCGAAGTTGAGGAGATAGATATTGTTGCAACAGTTTTTTCAATTTCTGCATCTGACATTTGAGATGCAACAGCACGTTTCCAAATTAACGAATACAATTTTTGCATTCTATTTTCTGCTGAAATAGTTGCTTGTTTGAAATTGGTAGGTCGAATAGCCTCGTGAGCTTCTTGAGCATTCGAAGATTTCGTAGTATAATTTCTTGGAGAAGAATATTTGTTTCCAAATAACTCTTTGATAGCCTCTTCAGCAGCAGAAATTGCTGTTTCTGAAAGGTTTACCGAGTCAGTTCTCATATAAGTAATGTACCCCTCTTCGTAAAGTTTTTGGGCAATCTGCATTGTTTGAGTAATTGAAAATCCTAATTTTCTACTTCCTTCTTGTTGAAGTGTCGATGTAGTAAATGGAGCCGGAGAAGATGAACGCTTTGGTTTTACATCAAGATTTTTCAATGTAAAACTAGCGTTTTTACATCTTTCTAAAAAAGAAAGAGATTCTTCTGAATTAGGGAATTTTTTCTCTAATTCTGCTTTGAAAGGTTTTTTCAGTGAACTATTTGGCGAAAAGAAAAATCCATTAATTCTAAATGAAGATTTCGAATCAAAGGTTTGTATTTCACTTTCTCGTTCAACGACCAAACGAACGGCAACTGATTGTACTCTACCTGCAGAAAGTGATTGTTTACGGTACTGCCGTTGAAGAATAGGTGAAAGTTCATATCCAACCAAGCGGTCCAGAATTCTTCTTGCCTGTTGAGCATTTACTAAATTCATATCAATTGTTCTTGGTTTTTCAATTGCCTTGAGAATAGCATTTTTTGTAATTTCGTTAAACACTATTCGCTTGGTAGTTTCAGAATCTAACCCTAAGGCTTCAGCTAAATGCCAAGAAATTGCTTCCCCTTCACGGTCCTCATCGGTGGCTAACCAGACAGTTTCGGAAGTAGCAACATACTTTTTCAACTCTTTGACTAATTCAGTTTTCTTTTCACTGATAGCATATTCAGGATTAAAATTATTTGCAACATCAACGCTTATTTTTTTAGATGGCAGATCACGAATATGACCTTGAGATGATTTAACGATCCAATCTTTTCCGAGATATCCTTCTATTGTTTTTGCTTTTGCAGGAGATTCAACTATTACGAGATTCTTTATCGATTTTGACATTTGTATTTCTTGGTGATGATTAACTTATTGATTGTGTTCGCAATGACGTGGATCTTTACATACTGCGAACAATTGTAGTGAATGTTCAATTGGTTCAAACCCAAATTGAGCACACACTTTTTGCTGAATAGATTCTACTGAAGGGTCTCGAAATTCGATTATATGACCACATTCAATACAAATAAGATGGTCGTGGTGTGGAAGACGACTCGCTAATTCAAACTTTGCACCTTCACTTTGAAACCGATGTTTCATCAGAATACGGCAACTTGTTAACAAATCTAATGTAGAATAAACGGTAGCTCTAGAGATTTTATCTCCAAAATTGAGCATATATAAATACAATTCATCGGCACTAAAATGGTTATCTAATTCTGCTATTCTATCAAGAACAAGATACCGTTCTAAAGTATTACGATACTTTTTTTTCCGTAAATAATCTGAAAATTGTTTTTTTAGTTCTTCTACGTTTATAGTTTCTGTCGTAGATTCTTTACTCATATACTTTTAAAACACCTTCTTTTTAGAATTTGAACTTATCATACACTGTTGGGTCAATTTTATTGTTTTTCTATGTAACTTTTAATCAATATCAATTGACAGAACTGGTATAGTTACATTAAATGTAGCACCATTTCCAAGTTCTGAATCAACCCAAACTTTACCATTATGCAGTTCTACAATTTGTTTAACTATGGAAAGCCCAATACCATTTGAAGATTCGCCACCTGTTGGTTGTGCTGAAAGTCTTTGGAAATATCCAAACATTTTTTCTTTGTCTTCTTCGCTTAAACCTGGACCTTGATCTTTTACACTCACCATTATGGTCGTTTCAAAACTTTCAACAGTTACTTCAATTGGTTTATTAAAAGGAGAATATTTGATTGCATTTGAAATAATATTGTCGAAAACTTGAGCAAGACGTTTAGAATCTGCTTGGGTCATAAAATCGTTATGAGCAGTATCAATGGCTTTAAAGATCATTTCTTGATTTTTAATTTCACAATTCGGTTTGTTCAACCAAACTGCAGCTTGAACTAACTCTTGTATACTTACTACATTAGTATTTAGATTTATTCTCCCTATTTCTAATGCAGCGGAATCTAATATCTCTTTTACTAAATCTAACATTGAAATAGAAGATTTGCGCATTAGTTCTAACGATTCAACTATATCAGAATACTTCGTTAATCTATCGTCTGAAATTAAAAACGAAACTAAACCTTGAATTCCACCTAAAGGATTTTTCAAATCGTGTGCAACCATAGACAACATTCTATTTTTCATAGTATTTGCTGTTTTTAACTCTAGGTTCAATGTTTCTAATTTATCATTAGCAATACGTAATTTTTTATTCCTATCATTTACTTGATTTGTGGCTCGTTTTAAGGACAAATGAGTATTTACTCTTGCAATTAATTCCGATGAATTAAATGGTTTCGAAATATAATCAACTGCACCTAATTCAAATCCTCGAACAATATCTTCAGTCTCAACGAATGCTGTTAAAAAAATAACAGGAATATCTGTTGTTATTGGATTTTCTTTCAATAATTTGCAAACTTTAAATCCATCCATTTCAGGCATTTGAATATCTAAAAGAATCAAATCGGGTGTTTGAGTTTGAGCCATCTCTAAAGCCATCATTCCAGAAGAAGCAGGAGCTACTTCGTAGCCTTTTGACTGTAACAGCCCACCGAGCATTTGCAAATTCAAAGGTACGTCGTCAACAATTAATATGTAATTTTGTTGATCGGGTTGAATAATTTTTTCTTCGTTACTTTGTTCAGAAGTAGTTATCATATTGTCCTTTAATATACACTAGAATTAATTTGAGAATATAACTTGGCAAATTCATGAAGTACTTGTTGTGTATTTACTACGTCGAAATTTCGTGATACCATCTGTAGTTTTTCAGCATAATCCTTCAACGAAGTTACACCAAATTCATTGCTTAAGCTTAGAATTTGAATTGCAAATTCATGAACATGAGATATTATCATAATCTTTTGTAATCTCAAGAATCGATCTTGGAAGAGAAGTTCTAATTCTTGTTGTAACAGTTTTTTTCTATTAGGGTCTAATATACGTATTTCTTTAGTAAGTAATTCATTATCAATGATTATTCCTTTGATATAGTTACCTGTAAGTCCCTCCGATTCATTTGGTTTACTGTAGACTTGTACTTTGTTGAAATTCAATATAAATGTCGTTCCTTCTTCGAAAACACTTTCTACATGAATTGTACCATTCATCATTTCAATGAGTCTTTTCGAGATTGTTAGACCTAATCCAGTGCCACCATACTTTCTAGTGCTTTGCCCATCTTGTTGGCGGAATGCTTGAAAAATAACTTCTTGTTGTTCTATTGGAATTCCAATGCCAGTATCTATTACGGAAACTACAAAATCTTTATCGCCTGCTCCATTGTCTTTCAATTCCATTACTATTCGGACAAATCCAGTTTCAGTAAACTTGACCGCATTTCCAATTATATTTAAGAGAATTTGACGTAATCGTAATGAGTCAATTCCAATATAAGTGTCTTCTTCAATTTCATTGACAAATTCCAATGAAATACCTTTTTCTTCAGCTTTGAACAAAAATATCTGAATTATTTCTTGGAACAATGAATGCAAATGTACTCTTTCAATTTGAATTAGGAGTTTCCCTGCTTCAATTTTCGACAAATCGAGAATGTCCGTTATAAGACTTAACAAATGTTTACCGCTCGAAGTTACAGCTTCTAAATATTCAAATTGTATTTCCGATTCAAACGTTGCACGGAGTAGTTCAGAAAACCCAATAATTGCATTTAAAGGAGTTCTGAACTCATGAGAGATATTTGCTAAGAATTCCGATTTTGCTTTATTCGCCGAAATCGCTTCTTCCCTTGAATGCAATAACTCATCTTCAAACTTTTTCCTATCTGTTATATCCTGCAAAATGGTTAGAATCTGCAAAGGATTTCCTTTTTCATCAAAAGTAAACGGTAATGAACGAGCAAGAATCCAAACAACTTCATTGTTCTTGTTTAATAATTTAATTTCTTTTTCATAGAAGACTACATAAGAATTAGGTTCTAAAATTTTTTCTACCAAAACTGATGTTGAATTTTCAATTTGAATAGAGTTAAACTTTTCAGAGTTGTTAATCAATTCTTCGGGTTCATACCCTAAGATTGATTTTATACCTTCACTTATAAATATTGGTTTTTCTGATTCAATTTCTAATATAATAATCACATTCGGTAAAGTAGAAGCAATTCTTTCAATAAAGTAATTTCTTTCTCTGAGTTGTGAAAGTGCTTCTTCTCGAGTAGTAATGTTTTGAACAAAGACTGAAACACCTTTTACAGTATCATTTTCTCCCCATATTGGGTTATAATAGTATTCAAAATAATATTCTTTTGAATACCGTATAAAGGATAGCGTAAAAGTAAATGCTTTACCCGTTAAACAAATATCAAGATCGGCATATACTTGTTTAAACTCTTTTGTTTTATCATAAAACAAAGTAATATCCATACCAATTTCAATATCGATACCTAAATCGATTTTGACTGCTTTTTTATGTTTTTTATTAAATGACAAATATCTTTTATCAGAATCCACAGAAAAAATACCGTGGTTGGTAGATTCTAATACTGCTACAAGTTGCGCATTCGTAAATTGAATTGCTGCTTCGCTTTGTTTTCGTTCTGAAATGTCTTGTATAGAACCAATAATTTTAATAATCTTATTCGTAGAATCAGCAACTGGTCTTGCAGTATGATAGATATACTTAACACCATCGTTGGTAGATAGACGGTAATCTAATTCGAAATTAGTAGAATTTTTTAGTGCTTTATTCCATTCTACTAATACTCTAGATTCATCTTCCGGTACCACTGTTGTAAAGAGGTCAAAATGCGGTTGTAATCCGGTCGTACCCTTTATACTTAAGATATTATAGGCTTCTGTAGAATAGTGAGATTCTCCAGTTATAAAGTCAATTTCATAACTTCCCAATTTAGCTAATTTTTGTGATTCAGAAAGTATTTGTTGGCTTTCCCGTAAATCGTCTTCAATTTTTTTACTTTTAGAAATATCTCGAATAACCGTTGAATAAAATTCTACTTGACCAGTTAAAGATTTATGGGCAACAATTACTTGCGACCCAATTATCTGATGTCCAAACCTATTCACGAACGATATTTCTCCGAACCAAGAACCTTGTTCATCAGCTAAAGGAATAACCGTTTTTTCTAACAATACTTTGTAAGATTCCGTACAGAATGAACTTAAAGTATGAGTTTGAACATCTTCTTTCATTATACCTAAGAACATTCGCAAGGAAGTATTCATGTAAACAAAAGAACCTTTTTTGTCAGTAAACCCAATGTAATCGGGTGCTTGTTCAAATAGTACTTCAAATTTACGGCGTTCCTGTTCTGCTAATTTTCCTAATGTTATATCAGTTATACGTATCAGACCTAATGTTTGCTTTTCGATAATAATGCTTGTTAAAGCCAAAGAACCCCAAAACACTTTTCCAGAAGTAGTAATAAACTCTTTTTCTTGTAAAATTGATCCGCCTAACCGAAGTGTTTCAATATATTTTGTCGTATCACTAATTGTAACAGCCGATTTAAACAAAGAAAAGCTTGCAGAGCCTCTTAATAGATTTTTATTCTCAATTTCAAAAATTTCTAAAGTTCTTTCATTACAATCTACTACCGTTCCAACTCGGTCGATAAGAACAATAGCATCGTATGAATTGTTATATATAGCACGAAATTTTCCTTCACTGTGTAAAAAGGCAATATGTTCTTCACGATATTTACTCACATCGTGGGAAACACTTGCAATCATAAATATCTCATCTAAAGAATTATGAATTGGAATCAAAGTAGTTTCCCAAACTTTTTTACTATCTTTTAACTCAATTATTTGTTCAAATTGAATTGGTTCTCTGTTTTGAATGCATTCGTTGTAATGATCAATTACATTGTTTGCAATTTGTTCAGGCAATGCTTCAATTGGTGTTTTACCAATCAAGTAATTCGGATCAAATCCACTCATTGTAATGTGTGAAGGATTAACATTTTCGTAGCGGTATTGTGAAGGTCCTAGTACCCTAATTAGTGTAATAGCATCAGGAATATTCTTAAATATTCCTTCAGAAAGTACCCTCATTGAAAGTAATTCATTTACAAAATTTTCTTCAGTTTCATTCTTGGTTTTTAAAATTTCATTGTTGAGAGTCGATATAGTTACTTCAGGAATTTGTTGTGAATGTGAAGTGTTTTGTATTTCTAAGACTAAATCTAAAAATGCTGATTTTTTTTCAGCAGGTAAAGATTCACTTTTTTGTAGAAAAGTGATTAAATCTAAAAGAGTTTCCTTTTTTACATTTAGCTCCAGCATAGAAGTTAGGATCAATTAAAAGTGGTTGTTACTTTAATAAAGTACAGATTTTGGAATAAATTAATTGTTATTTTTCTAGAAGAATTCTTTGAACTCGGTCTGATATATTCGTAATAATCTCATAAGAAATAGTACCCATCGCAGTGGCTAAATCTTCAGCTGTAATTCTATTGTTTCCTTGAGTACCAATGAGTACAACTTCATCACCTACTTCCACTTTCAAATCTCCAACATCTACCATACAAGCATCCATACAAACAGAACCAACTATTGGAATTTTTAAACCATTTATCAAACAAAAAGCTTTTCCTTCTAATAGACGAGAATACCCATCACCATAACCAATAGGAATAGTAGCAATAGTAGAATTTTTAGTTGTTCTATATTTTTGAGAATAACCAACACTTGTATCAGTGGAAACTGTACGAATTGAAGAAACCATTGTTATCAATGACAGTATGGGTTCTACCGGCAACTGAGAATGTTCTCCTAAATAGGAGTGATAACCATAGAGAATTAAACCCGGGCGAACTAAGTTCCCGTGAGTATTTTTTGACCGTACTATGGCAGCACTATTTGCACAATGAACTACAGAAAATTCAAATCCATTGTTTCGAGCCTCTGAAACTGTTTTTTGGAAAGTCAAGAATTGTTCATCAAAAAAAGGAGAATTTGGATCATCGGCGGTGGCAAAATGAGTGCATATTCCTATAATAGTAATATTCGAAAGTAGTTTAGTTTGATTTAAAAACTCAAGAACATTTTCAGGTTGAACACCATATCTTCTCATTCCAGTATCGATAAAGATATGTGCTTGAATTATAATCCCTCTTTTTTTTGCAAACCCATTTAACTTAGTTAGTATTTGAATGTCTACAGCAATTGTTTGTAAACCATAAGAACAGATAAAGGGAAACATTTCCTCGGTTGGAGGCATTAATACTACAATTGGGTTCGTGATCCCTTGCGATCGTAGAACAATTGCTTCTGTAACAAAGGCAACTCCAAAACTATGAATATATTCTTCATCGGTTAAAACACTCGCACATTCTAAAATGCCGTGTCCATACCCATTTGCCTTTAACATTGGCATTAAAGGTACGTTTGTATATTCATAGACCATTTGAGCATTCTTTAACAATGCTTGTTTGTCTATTGAGGCAAATGTTTCGCGTAAAGACCTAATGGCTAATGGAAGTTGTATCATTTTGTAGTATAACTTTTGCTCTTACGTTAGCAGAATCTATTAAAGTTCGAAGTATCTTGGGGTCTTGAGACATGTATCGAAAGAATTCTTGTTTGAAAGATTCTTGAGAAAAACCATTATTGAGCAACACAGTATCTATTTTACGATTTGCAATTGATGTATCGTTACTTTTAAAACGTTGCACTAATACTTCAGTATACGTTTTTAAGAATCGTTGATCTTGTTCGTATGTTTTATTTGAACAAGAAATGAAACATATTACTATGAGTATGTAAAAAAAGTGTCTCATTAATCTGCACCCAATTCAGAAAGTTTCAAAATGTCTTTTTCTAAACCAAACACTACTAAAATATCATTTTCTAATATAACTTCAGTTGGCATTGGAACTCCAATTATTCTAACAAAATCCTTACGTTCACCCATTGTTAAAAGACCAGAATTTTTTGTTTCCACTCGTTTAATAGTAACTAAATTAAGTGAATATTCGTTTCGAAGATTCAATTCCAATAATGATTTGCCTATAAATTGTTTAGGTGTTTTAATTTCAACAATACTATAATCTTTAGAAATTTCAAACGATCCGAGAACCCCTTTTATCATCATTCGGTCGGCTAATTGAGCTGCAGCAATAGCCTCAGGAACGATTACATCGGTAATATTCATTGCATTTAAAATTCTTTCATGTGTCGGAGAAGTTACTCTATTGATGATGCGTTCAACTCCAATTTCAATTAAAAGTGCAGTAGTTAAAATTGATGCTTCAAAGTTTTCACCAATTGCAACAATCACTCCATCCATTTCTTTTAAACCCAACTTTCGCAAGGAAAGAACATCTGTTGAATCCATTTGGACTGAATAGGTAATTTTATCTGTTAAGAATTGCACCTTCGACTCATCGATATCAATTCCAATAACTTCGGCTCCTTCTTCCACTAAGCGAAGTGCAAGATTGACTCCAAAATACCCTAACCCAATAACTGCAAATTTTAAATTTTTTGCCATATTTCTTATCCAATTATAATCGTTTCTTGAGCATATTTAATACGGACATTTTGCTCTGGTTTTACAAATGCAATTATCAATGTCAGAACTCCTACTCTACCAACAAACATTACCACAGTAATGAGAATTTTACCACCATCACCTAAATGTGGAGTAAGGTTTCTACTTAATCCCACAGTACTCATTGCCGAAACAACTTCAAACAATAAATCTAACGTATTTTTACTTGGTTCCATCGCAGTTAATAAAACACTCGCTATTCCAATAACAAAAACGGAGACAATAATGGCTGAAAATGCTTTTCGAATACTTTCATCAGTAATCTGACGATTAAACAATTCAACACGTTCTTTTTTTCGTACAAAATTGTAAATCATTAACAAGACTACTGCAAATGTTGTTGTTTTTACACCACCACCAGTGGAAGAAGGCGATGCTCCAATCCACATTAAAAATAACAATAACAAAACAGTTGAAGGTTGCAATAGATCAGTAGCCATTGTATTAAAACCAGCTGTTCTTGCAGTAACCGACCAAAACAACGAACTAAATCCTTGATCTACAATTGTTAGAGTAGAATATTGGGTACCGTTTACTAATTCTAATATCCAAATGGTGACAGTTCCTAAAATCAATAATGAAACTGTAGTATATAATACTAATTTTGTAGAAAGAGAAAGTCGGTTTATTATCCCTTTTTGTTTTCTCTTTTTAAAGTAAGACCAAACATTTGAAAGCACTGGGAAACCTAAACCTCCAAATACTATCAACCACATAATCGAACCTAAATAAAAATAGTTATACCGTACATTCGGATTCATAAATCCATCGGAATATGTAGAAAAACCAGCATTACAGAAAGCAGAAATAGAATGGAAAATACAACTATAAAATTTTTGATGGTCTAATGGAATAAACGTACCACCTAAAGATATATAGAGCAATAAGAACCCAATAACTTCTAATACAACTGTAAAAGTTGCAATTTTCAGTAACAATCCAGATACTTCTCCAATACTATTTTCGCTTAATAGATCGGACATAAACAAACGTTCACGTACGCTTAATCCACCAGTAAACAGCAATGCAAAAAAAGTTGAGAGGGTCATCACACCTAATCCACCAATTTGTATTAGGGCAGTTATAATGAATATTCCTAATGTTGTGAACGTGGAAGGAACATCTATTGTAGTTAATCCTGTAACACACACTGCACTTGTAGAAGTAAATAGTGCATCAATAAAGCTAATACCTGAAACTGTTGCTTTCGGTAGCATCAGCAACATTGTCCCAGAAAAAATAATTAACGCAAAACTTAATGCGAACACTGCCCCAGGTTGTATTTTTACCCTTGTTAACAGGTGGTTATAGCGCATTGCTCCTATAAGAAA
>Ga0105049_10000408_pt1 | contig 46693 bp, 40 predicted proteins | sample MAT06_FD_78087 | JGI IMG/M metagenome (GOLD analysis project Ga0105049, IMG submission 78087) | Freshwater microbial communities from Lake Fryxell liftoff mats and glacier meltwater in Antarctica - MAT-06 | ecosystem: Environmental > Aquatic > Freshwater > Ice > Liftoff microbial mat | place...
GTCCCCATATCGTTTATTCATAGAGGAGATTAATAATGTCATTACAGGCAGTTGGAGCACTTGAAACGAAAGGTTTCCCTGCGGTGCTAGCAGCAGCAGATGCTATGGTAAAAGCTGGTCGAGTCACCCTCGTTGGTTATATCAGAGTAGGTAGCGCTCGTTTTACAGTTAATATTCGTGGCGATGTTTCTGAAGTAAAAGCCGCTATGGCTGCCGGTATTGAAGCCGCAGAAAATGTTTATGGCGGTACACTTGAATCCTGGGTAATTATTGCTCGTCCCCATGAAAACGTTGAAGCTGTTCTGCCAATTGCTTACACAGAACAAGTCCAAGGATATCGAGAATCCGTAGAAAATCCCATTGTCAGATCAAACAGTCGATAGATTCAACCTCCTGCGGGGGAATTCAAAACAAAAAATTCCCATAAATGAATTTAAAGAGAAGTTTATTGTCAGACTTCTGACTATCAAAACTTTAGAGGATTGCAAACTTTTCTGTTTTGAGATTTTGCATAAGTTGAATTTTGAAGTAGAGGGAAAGCAACAGTCAAAGTCAATAGTCAAAATCAATATTGACTGTTGACTATTGATTTTTGAGAATGTAAAAGTTGTAAGAATAACTTGCCCATGTTAGAGGCACAGTTGTAGGTGAAGCTAGTTTAGAAAGGATAAATTGACCTATCAATCCCGTCCACGGCAGGGCTACCCCATGAGCGACTGGTGTGGGTTTAGAGATTCCGGGGCAAAATATTACTAACACCAAGTGTATAGGAATTACGCACTGTACAAATGCATCGTGATATGAATTGCCTATCTTGAGGAAGTTTTCAGGCTTTTCTTAATTATCCTGCGATGCCTACGGCGGTAAACTACGTAAATAGACCATGCTGTAGGGGCACAGCATTGCTGTGCCCTTACGAAAGATATGGTTTTTAACCTTATGCATGTTTGGTATTTTTTGTCAATGCGTAATTCCTAGTGTATTGAGATTTGACTAAGTATTTTTCTACGTAATGGCTTCTAGAGCCTTGAAACTTATATGAGTGAAATTACGCATGATATTGAGTTAAATTAGATTCGTTCCTTGGTTCACTTGCAAAATGTTCAGATTTTCTCAACCCATCTCGTACAAAGGTGTATCCCCAGCACTGTAGGCAGATATCTATCTCAGTTAAAAAACATAACTTTACAAAAAGGTTAAATTTAAAAATAGCCCTAAAACCTTCATAGGTATAGGTTTGGGGCATTTGGAAATTACAAGCAAAACATCAATATAGAAATTTCTGCATAATTCTAGTGAATTAAGACGTAATAAAAGTGGAATCACTGAGCTATTTTCATGAGACTCATGAAATTCGGGCAAGTTGCCAGTTAAACAATTAGGTGGGACAAACGGGGGTTGTGATGCAAACTTCAAAATTGAGTTTCGAGGAACGCAATCTCACTATGACAACAGATGTGGAACAACTAGCTCTAGATTGGCGAAAGCGCTTGGCTGCGGAATGTCCAGACCAAAATGAAGCTGCTAGGCAAAGCATTATTCTCTGGCTGTTGGGATCTGACTCAAAACGGTTTGATCTGTTTAACCCTAAAGAATTCGATATTGCCAAGCAAGCGATGGAATATCGCTGGAGAATTTTACGTCAACGCTATTTGGGGCTAGCGCGAGAACGTGCTTATCGGAACTTGATAACGCGATTGGGGAGTTTAGTAACATTACGGAATAAAATTCAGACTTGGGTTGCCCTAAGCCGCGATCGCCAACGTAGTGTCATGGATGTGTTGCAAGAAGTACTCCAAGAATTACTGCAAAGCGACAGTCAGATGCAACAGCAAATGGCTGATATTGCCAAATATACAACTGATAGACGATTGGGAGATGCTCTGCTATTTGCCAGTGTAGAAGAATATTGTCTGCGACCAGTCCGCAATCAACCCCTATTAGCTTATCGGTTTGTGAATTACTTGCGTCGCACTCAGCGCGGTGGCTTAACCCAAGTGCCGGGTCGTGACTTAATTAGACTGGTGTCAGAAGAAGTTCTCACAGACGACAATGACAATCGAGTTAACTTAGTTGATAGTCAGGCGATCGCAGAATATATTGAAGCACAACAGCTAGAGGAACAACTTGCGCTGCGTCAGTCAGTACAAAAAGAATTTGAAAATTATTTACAAGAAAATCTGGGAACAGACTCAGTAGAGTGGCTACGACTGTATTTACAAGGTAAATCCCAGGAAGACATCGCCCACAGATTAAATAAGCAGATTAAAGAAGTATACCGTCTGCGAGAAAAAATTAGTTACCACGCTGTGCGTGTTTTTGCCCTCAAAGGTAAACCAGAGCTAATAGACAATTGGCTCTCAATTTCCTTGCAAGAACATAACTTGGGTTTAACCCAAAACCAATGGCAACAACTGGATGAAAAATTGACTCCTCTGGGGCGGCAGATTTTAGATTTGCGGAGAGCAGGTAACTCAATAGAAGCAATAGGCCAACAGTTAAAACTCAAAACCCATCAAGTGCTAGGTGAATGGACAAAAACCTATCTTGCTGCCCAATCTTTAAGAAGCCAGGAGTAGCCTGTGAGGAATTTAGTTGCTCAATCAAGGTGGTGTACCAAACTAGGAGATGGCGAGCAGGGGAGAATTCATAGCAAGTTCATCCCCTCATGCCTCAGTTACTAGTAGTCTATCAACGACTAATTGACGGATAAATTTTCTGTAGAGACGGCGATTTATCGCGTCTGTCTAACTTGGACGCCTTATGTCTCATGGCAATTTCCGCTTAATATATTCTTTTATACTAGTAATTTTAATTAATTGATTAAACCTCAAATCATAGTTCTGTAAGTGAAATCGCTGATTCCAATTTTATACATAATTGTTATGTTGTAATGGAACTCTAGACTGATCAAGCTTAGAGTTCAACTCAAATAGATAGAGATTTTGCTGCCGTATTCTAAATAAGATTACGGTTTAAACAAATTTATAGTGACAAAGTTAGTTTCCTGCCCTTGAATCCATTTTTTATAAATATTTCATGCAGACTGAGGTTTTTAGTGAACTTTTCCCCTTAATGAGTACAGCCACCCCCCAAACTTTGGAATGGCTGCTCAACGTTGCAATTGAACATGAATACCCATCTGGGCGAGCCGTTGTGATGGAAGATGCCTGGGGTAACGCCGTTTACTTCGTTGTTTCAGGTTGGGTCAAAGTCCGGCGTACCGTCGGGGAAGATTCAGTAGCTCTGGCAATTTTTGGTAAGGGCGATTTTTTTGGAGAAATGGCAATTTTGGATGAATCTCCACGCTCAACCGATGTCATAGCCCTTTCGACCGTGAATTTGCTGAGTGTATCCAGAGAGCGTTTTATTCAAATCTTGTTCAAAGACCCGCAGTTACATCACCGGATGTTACAACTTATGGTGCGACGATTGCGGCAAATTAACTTGCGCTTACAAATGCGGTCTTCACCACCAGCAGTCAAACTTGCCCATACCCTAGTGACTTTAGGCGAAAGCTATGGTCAAGAATCGAATTTTGGAAAGGAAATTTTTAACATTCCCTTCAAAGATTTAGCAGAGGTAACAGAAATTGGTGTTGAAGAAACCACCAAAATTATGGAAAAGCTGCATGAGAAAGGGTGGATCAAAATTGACAGCGCCAACAACATTATTTATCTCGTAAACTTCAAACAATTGATGAACTTAGCTGGCAAAGTGTGATTGCTAAGGGTTCTTAGCAACTGACAAATTAAAAAATATTCAATTATTGTGGGGTGGGTAGCGCTCAATACAGTTCAGTTAAGCAATTTTTTCCTTCTCTTTCTTTTCTCTGTGTCCTCTGCGCCTCTGCGGTACCCTGCGGGAAGCCGAAGCGTCTACGTTAAAAAAAATGACTTTGACAAAGAGTGCTAGCCTTAACCCAAGCGTATTGGGGTAGCGCTCAGTCGAACGCTGTACACCCTACAATAATAGAATTGACTTTTGTAATTTAAAACACTCCCAAGCGCAAGCAACATCTGGACTGAAATGGAGCTTGCGCTGGTTAAAATCTAGTCAAGTACTTCTGCTACAGAACCTCCAACAATTGTTTAATTTTTGTGTCTTGACGTTCTTTGAATTTTTCTGGAAAATTTAACTCAAGCGCAATCTTGCCATTTGTCTCTTCTACTGCATAAATTTCAGCAACAAATCGGTTAGATGAGAGGTTATCCTCATCCTCATTCAACAATAAACCAACTAATGGTTTGACAGTTCGCATTGTGTGCAAATCCTGTTGTCCTAGCATTTTGTGAGAAGACACGGCTTTTGTATCCTCTATTTCCAAGCGCAAACCCGTTGTTCCTAATTCTGTGGCTACTGCAAAGAAGAAGTTACCATCCCAGTAGAGTCGGCTATGGCTATTTACCTGCTTGCGTACCTTTTTACGGCTAGTTTGTTTCACGTCACGCAAGGCCCGAGTCAGACTTGTGGCTAAGAATCCAAGAGAAGCGAAGGGTCGGTCTACATACTGGCTCTTTTGAGAATACCACTCCCGGACATCAGAATATAAAACTAGAGTTAAAGCATCGCGTTGGGCATTGTTGAGCTTCACAAAATCAACAGCCAAAAGCGTTTCTGTGTCATTAATAGGAGAGACTCGGACAATCTGCGCTGTTAAAGAGGCGCTAGCAGTATAATCTCCCATCACCTCAACTTCCGCTTCCTCCAGTAAATTGGGCCAAGTTTCCAAAGAAATTAATGCCCCAGTTTCTGAAATATTTACCGTTTTGCCCATAATTGTTTGACCGTTACTGGTAATTAAGATGGGGAGGCGACGCTGTAAACGGTGAGCAGTACGTACTTGTGGTTGTTCAAAGCCAACCAGCAAAGCAGCTATCAGCAAAACCAGATTAAAAACAGACCACATGGTGTTGACTAAGACCGCTTGCCAATCTTCAGGATGTAGCAGCAGCCAATAGGGAACAGCTAGTAAGGAAGAGACTACAAGTGCTGTCACCACTAAAAGACCACGCATCGATTCCCAATCAAAAGTACGTTTGGTTATAGACGTTCCTTTGTCGGTAACGTTAAATGAACCCAGCTTCGGATTAAACAGCGCTAACATCGTCACCCACCCAGCCTGGAAAGCCATCGCAAATTCAAAAATTTCATTCCAGAAGGAGAAACGGACGTTTTTGTAAATGATGTAGTTAGTAAAAAGGGAGAGGAGAATATGGGGTAGGGCGTAAGCTAGAGTTTCTAAACCCAAACCTTGGACAGAGTTAACGCCAAATAATAGAAATAGTGTCGGAGCGATCGCATATATTAGTCGAGGATAGCCATACAAAAAGTGCGAAGTCGCGCTAAAGTAACAAATCCGTTGTGCAAATGTCAGGTTCAGCTTCGGATTAAAAATGGGGTTTTCTAATCGCAAAATCTGTGCCATCCCCCTTGCCCAACGCACTTGTTGTCCCACGTAAGAAGAAAACGTTTCTGGCGCTAAACCAGCCACCATAATTTTGTCGTAATAGACAGACTTGTAACCCAGCGAATGCAATCGCAAAGCAGTGTGGCAATCTTCCGTCACGGTTTCCACTGCAATTCCCCCAACTTCTAAAGCGTGGGATTTGCGGATTAATGCTGCGGAACCGCAGAAAAAGGCGGCATTCCAAAAATCGTTACCTTTTTGCAGTACCTTATAGAACAGTTCATTGCCTGCGGGTATTCTACCTTTAGTGACCAAATTACGCTCGAAGGGGTCGGGGTTATAGAACCAGTGAGGAGTTTGGACAAATGATACTTTGGGATCGAAGAAAAAACCCATTGTATGCAAGAGAATTTGCCGCGATGGAATGTGGTCACAGTCCAAAATCAACACTAAATCACCGTCGGTTTTGTAAAAGGCAGTATTGATATTACCAGCCTTAGCGTGGTCGTTATTGTCCCGCGTCATGTGTATACAGCCGAGTTCTTGGCACATTTGCCGTAGCTGTTCCCGTCTTTTGCTAAACTGTTCATGGCGTGGGTCGTTCTCTTTATACTTTTCTGGACGACCATCATCAAGGACATAAACCTTTTTTTTATCAGGAGCATAATCACAGGCTAAGGCTGCGACAGCCGTCTTACGAACAATCTCCACATCTTCGTTGTAAGTGGGGATATAGATATCAACTTTGAACCATTCCTGTTGAGGAATATTTGTCAGATTAACTGGTTCGCGTTCTTGAATTTTCAGGGTTTGAAAGTATGCCAATACCAAGGTGAGGATGGCATAAAGTTCGGCGGCGTACAAGAATAGGCAAGCGATGCTGTTGAGCCAACCATCAAAGTTGAGGGTGTAGCTGGTGCGGTAGTATAAATAACGCAGCGTTGTTACCAGACTCAGCCACAGCATAAACAGGTGATAATAGTGGCTGATTTCTGAAGAAGACTCTTGAAACTCTGCGTGTATAAGCAGTTGTCCCAGTAGCACGAGAAACACTGCTACCAATCCCTGCTGCCAAACTTCTATCGGGGTAATAATCAGTGGCACTGAGAGCAACAATAGCAGCAGGATAAACCACTTAAACTGTTTCACACCCACCTTTTGAAGAGTGCGGTCAAAAAATCGGGGGGTAATATCAATCAACCAATTGCTCAATTTTAAGCGCTGGCGATCGCGTGATTTCCGGGGCGGTATGTGGGGGGAAGAAGACATTGTGGATCTAAATTTTGAAATTTAAATTTAAAATGGGCGATACCTGATCGAAAGTGTCTACTTTTTAGCAGCAGTCAAGCGCTTGAGATACAACTGAAGAATCCCGTAAAGAATTAGAGACACACTAAAAATGCCCACAGGTAGCAATAGCCAATTTTCTTGTAAAAAGCGTGATGCTTTACTGAGGATAGTGGTATTTTCTAAGCGGCGAGTGTTTGGGGCGCTTTGGAAAAACTGTAGTTGATAGGCATCAGCATCGTAGGAAACTGGGTCTTTTTGATCGCTACTAATTAGCACCGTATCTTTCTTGAGTTGGAAGAACCACGGGTCTTGATTGAGGACTTGCCGCACTCGCTCTAAACCAGTTTCGGTTTGAGATGTTAAAGCTAGAACAACGCGATCGCTGTTCCAAGGTGAGATAATTTGCTTAATCATCCCTTGTGTATCCTGCGGGGTCTGAACCACAGCATTTGCAGAGGAGCGGGAATATGCCTGACTCAAGTTGAAGCCAGTGGAATTAAATACTTCGGGAAAAGGAAAGTCTTCTCGCGTTCCAATTCCTACCAAATGGTCATTTTTGCGGGCTTGTGTTGGCAAAGCATCTGGTGTATAAACATTTAGCTTGACAGCATCCGCTTGACTGAGCCTTCCCAAGCGTTCGCTAAAAGCCAACAAGGTCAACACATCTGTCTTCGAGGGGATTTGTGGCACGACGATCGCTGTCTGAGACAAATCCTGTGGTGCAGCAAAGGGAAAACCAAATTTCAGCAGGTTCAAGTCTGGTAGTTGTGTAGAGATTTCCCGCTTCAGGTCGAAGCTAGTATCAGAATGCACCGTACCTGTCAGTTGTTGATCTGGTGGCTGAAGACAGTTCTGTTTATCAAACGGTTCTCTCGGATTCATCCGCATGAAAACTTGCAGTTTCGAGTTGGGTTTGATCAAGTTTTCCGGCAAATTGACTTTGAGGTTTTTACGAGTTTCTCCCGCCTCAGAATCAAGACGTGCCCCACCAATGAAAACTCCATCTAGTAAAACTTCGATCGCAGAAGTTCGCGGATTAACCTGCGGCCCGTAGCTGTACACCAGATTCATGGAACTACCACGGATAAACCGATCATCTGGTAAAGCGCGAAAATCAATTTCAATTGGCGGCGCTCCGATCCCACGTACAGTCACATCATTAAACGGCTCACCATTTACCTGGGTTTTGATGTCGCCTAGTTTAAAAGAATTTTGTTCTGGCAAATAACGAGGCCATTGGCGGATTCCTGGTGTCGAAGCTTCCTTCAGGGTATCGACAAAAACCACCTGACCAGTCCCCATTTTCCGCAAGTCTGGCTGTGATAAAAATTGGGTTGCCTTTTCCACGGCTTTTGCACTGTTGCCAGTAGCAATTAAAACCGGAACCCCGCTCTTTTCAGCTTTAGTTATAATCAACACCCCTGTTTCATCTGGTACGGGGTTATTATCACGATCAAGAATTTGATTGCTGACGACTTTCAGGGGCAAATTCTTCCAAGTATTTAGGGTTGGTTGCTCGTTGGGAGTTCCAATGATGACCAAGCGATCGTTTGCCTTCAGATTTGCGACATCAGACACCAAGCTTGTCTGAATCGGGCGAAAATCTGCAATTCTTCCCAATGCTGCTTGTAAGCGAGCTGCTGCTGTCAACCAGGATTGATCGACTTGACTCGGTTGCAAATAAGCAATTTGGTTAGTTTCTAAGCCGAGTTCGTCAAAGAAAGGATAAGGATAGCGGCTGAAATTGAGCGGAATCGGCTGCCGTTCATAGTTCAAGATTAATTTGGAATCTGGTAGAATCTCTGTCCACAAATCAGGGCTACTAGGGTCGCTACATTCGAGGGAGTTATTCTGCTGTGCTACCAATATGAGTTCGTTGTAGTCTTGCAGTAGCTTTGGTGGGATATTGAATAGTACTTGACCTACTTGGGACTCTTTGCGGTTGAGTGGTACGCTACCAACACTGATCCCATTCAATAGCACGGTCAGGTTAGAGCGATTGGCATACAGCGATGGTGAGTGTTGAAAACGGATTAAAGCTTGTACCTTACCCCGATCTAATTTCCAGCCATGAGGACGGGTAAAGCCAAGACGACCTTCTGAGTAAACCCCGCGCAAGCGCATCCGGTTGCCCACAATCGGACTACGATTAAATTCTAGGGTGTAAGTTGCCAGATTCTTGGCACTAGGAGCTTTTAAGTCTGCTTTACTAGTATTTTCTGATGTCGTTGCTTGAGCTAATAAAGTTACTTCTTGTTGCAGATCACCTTTGGTTTGAGCTTGAGCGCTCAATAATGAACTAGGAAACAAAAAAAAGCAAGAAGTAACAATAACTGCTTTTTTACTAATTTGGGAAAGATGAAACAAATGCTTCATGGTAGAGCGTGATTTTAGTGTGAATTTACTCAAATTTTTTACGTAAAAAGCACAAGTATTTTGTTGCTTTTAGAACTTCAAAATTATCCCATTGGATTTTTTTTAAAATCAACGGGAGTAAAAGGTAGTTGGGAAGCTTGTGCCCTAACTCAGCATCAGGGAATGTCATTTAAGCAATCGCTGGGGAATTGCCTTTGGAGGTAGCAATCCTAACCAAGCCAAATTCTGGGTGTAATAAGCAGATTGGTCTCCCCAAATTCCCTGCTTGTATTGAGGCAGGATTTTTTTCACAAGCAGTTCTTGAGCGATCGCTGGTTTCACTACTTGCATGGCGGCATATAACATAGCGTATTGGGATGTAGCTTCGTAATCCACTAATGGTTTACCTTGGAGATCAATGCGTGCTGGTATCGATTGTTTACTCCATAGTTTTTGCAAGTGCTGAGTGGATGTCACTAGATAGCTCTTCGCTTGGGGTGAGTTGAACCAGGCAGCATCCAACGACAAACGCCACCAGACTCGATAGGAATCAAAGCTATACAAACTCTTCAGAGTGCTAGATGCTGGTAGGGTTTGGTATTGTCCTGTTTTGGTATTTAGAGCTACCCAATCACTGGGTAAACCTACGCTAGAAAGCTTTGCGGAATCTTCTAGCACTTGATAGCTGCTGTCTACCAAACTCAACCAATCATGTTGAGGATCAACTTGTGCAAAGATGCGAAAAGCATAGGGTGCAAAATAAGAAGGATTCAGGTAAATGGTAGATGAATCCGGGACGAATGCAGCTACAGGCCCTGGTAACAAATAGCGCTTACCTTGGGTTTTTGAGATAGTGGACAAATTCCACAAATCTTGCAGTTTGAGTTTTGCCAGTTCCAGGTATTCGGGTTGATTCCAACGCCGTGATGCTAAAATCAGGGCAGTAATCGCATCTATATCTCCATCGCTAGCAAAGTTGCTGTCGATGACACCCCAGTTACCATCTTCCTTTCGTCCCCACTTCCAAGCCCACAAACTATCTGTGCGTTTACCATCTGCTTGGCGCTGGAGGTTATTTTCCGACCAGTTTAAAGTCAGGGCAAAAGTTGCCGGATCATTAATCAGTACTGCTCTTAGCAAAGCATAAGCTTGACCTTCACTAGTTGAGCTATCGCTTGCTTCGTAATCAATCACCCGCCCATCTGACTGAATAAATCGTTGGCGGTAGCTATCCCAACTTTGGGCTAGTAATTCCCGGTTGGGGGTGGATTTAGGAAGTTCAGCTAATAATCCAGTGAGATTTTGACTACTACCTTCAGTGGGGACGTTTGCCACCGGAGTTTTCTCATCCGGTGTTTTGGGGTTTGCTGCCGAGTAACTAGAGACACAGGCAGATAAACCAATCAGGCAGGTAATAGCTGCCACTTTTGGGAAATGCCACATCCTAAGAACAGTTTGATTTGTAAAAGATTTAAGCGATCGCTAATTTCTGTTTCGACGTTGATAATCTTCCCAAGGGGGTTGAAATCCTCGTCGTAGAAGAAAGTCTGTTTGGATTTGCTGTATTTGCCGAGATGCATCGCTATCGTTTCCTCCTTCTGCGGCTGCTTCTAATTGCAGTTGTTCTAGCTGTGCCAGTGCTGTCAAAGGCTGATCTAAAATCGCATTCAATCCAGCCAGAGTGCGGCGTGTGCCTTTGTCTTCCGGTTTTTGTGCCAACACTTGAGCATAAATCTCCTGTGCCGATTCAAAGCGGCGCTGTTCAAAGCGAATTCCGCCCAAAGCCGCTAGGGCATCAATGTTATCTGGTTGCTGCGCCAAAATATTCTGATAGGTACTGCTAGCCAAATTCAAATCACCCACAGATCGAGCCAACTCTGCCTGCAACTGGTATGAGTCAGAAGTGTTGGGAATACGGGCAATCAACTGCTTCATCCGCGCTTGTGCTTGGGCAGGATTGCGTTTTGCTATCACCTGTAATAGGCGCAGTTGTAGTGGTATGGAACTAGGGTCAGTTTCTACCAGATAACTATATAAAGCTTCTTTTTGCGGATCAGTAGGCAGCGTTCCTATCAAACTGTATAGTTCTGGAGGAGTATTGGTTGCAGGTTGTGTAGCTAACCAATTGTTGAGAACTGCCTCTGCTTCTGGTTGGGAGATCCGCTTGGCTTGATAGGCGATACTAGCACGCCCTAGTTGAATCGACAAATTTTGAGGATTGCGAGCTATTAATTGGTCATAAACTGTCACAGCCTCATCAAAACGCTTTTGTTGCAGTCGTACTCCAGCCAGTCCGCCCAAAGCAGCATCAATAATATCGCTATTATTTGGCTTGCTAGCAATCACAGCTTGGTAACGCTGGGCGCTAGCTTCGAGATTACCCTCACGACGCTCAATTTCTGCTGCTAGTAATTGGGGTGCGAGGTCTTTAGCACCTGCGGGGGTAGCTGTGTAAGCTGCCAAAGCTTGCCTTGCACCATTCAAATCTTGGCGCTGCACATACATTTGCGCCACTCGGAAATTCAAAAATGGTACATTAACCCCCATTTGTAAAAGATTTTGGTAGACAGGTAAAAATTCTGGGTCGGGAAGATCAATGTTCACTAAAGCATTAGCTAGCTGTTGCAACTGGACGCGATCGCTCGGCGCTGATTGTATTGCAGTAGCCAAACGCTGTTTCAAGTCATTTTTACCGAGTAAACCTAGCTGATTTTCCAAAGCTAATTGCTGCACCACCAGACTTTGATCGTTGGGAAATTCTAACGCCACCCGTCGATACAGTTGCAGTGCTGTTTGTCGTCCTTCGGGGAACCCACTAAAGACATCAGCGACTTCGCGCAGTAGTTTGGGGGAAGGGTTGGGATCGGTTTGGAGTGCTTGACGGTAGAGATTGAAAACTTGCTGGGTGAGGGTGGGGTTATTGGTGTACTTGCGAATTTCATTGAGCGATCGCGCTAAGGGCAAAATCGCGTCTGGCCTTCCCTGTAATACATCTAAAACCGCCAACGCTTGAGCTTGTTGTTGATTGGCAAGGTATGCTACAGCTAGTTCTTTACGGGTTTCAAACCCTATCTCGTTAAGTTTATTGGAGCGCTGCAACTGCGCTTCTAACACCTGTACTGCCCCTCCAGGATTGCCTGTTTCTCGTAAGGTGCGACCGTAGGCTAGTGCTGCATACTCTGTAATGGCTTTGCCAGTGGAGCGATAGCGGTTAAACAACTCCAGTGCTTTAGGAAAATCCCCACTGTAACTATAAGTTTGAGCTGCATCAACAACTGCCTTTGGGGTGGGGTTGTTGTTCAGCAGGATTTGGTAGTCTGCTAGGGACTCGCTTAAGCGTCCTTGATAAGAGTAGAGTAGAGCACGGGAACCACGACCTTCTGAGTCATTAGGATTTAACTCTAATAAAGTTGTCAGAGCCTCAATTCCTTTTAAGTTCCACTCAGGACGATAAGTAGCTAATATACCAACTGTTTTTAAAGCTAGTTGGTTGTTGGAGTCTGCCGCCAATACTTGTTGATAAGCAGTCCAAGCTTCGGGAATACGTCCGGCTTTGCGATAAGCGATCGCTAATCCTAACCTAACTTGCGAAGATTGCGGTTGATTTTTAAGCGCTTGCTGGAAGGCTGCGATCGCATCATTAATGAAGCCTTTTTTTAAGAATGCAAAACCCTTTTGTGCCGATGCTGATAAGCTCTGTGCTTGAGCAGGGGCAATGCTGCCCAAAGGTGGCACAGTTAGCAAGTAAGTAAAAAGGAAAAATGAACAAGTAAAAAGAGAACGATATTTAATTTTTTTAGCTTTTCCCTTTTGCCTTTTATCTATATTGTTTTGACTCATTGAGTAATTCTCCCTCTGGGAGTGATACCAAATTCTGATTTCACTCTGATACCGAAAACTGTTTCTGAGAAATCATCACGCGCTTGAACCGACAAGCCTAGCCGTAGATTGTCAAGAAATTTAAAATCATAGAACATTTCTAATACATCGGGACTATTTCCACGACGTAGCTGATCGTTAGAGAGAGCGCGTCCATAAGCTATTCCTACCCGGTCATCTGGGGTAAACAGATCCACAAAACTAGCTCCCAAGACGTAAGTATTTGCACCCGCTCCTAAAGTGCGGTTTTCGTAGTGACCATAGCGCCCAAACAAACCTAATTTCAGATTGGGAATAAAGACTTCGGCGTTAAGACCGTATGCTTCTTCGCGATCGTTTTTATCAGGGCCAAACTGATTGTTACCTCTGGCAATGCTATAGCTTTCAAGGAAGCTATCATTAACTCCAGCGTCGCGATCGCTGGCATAAGTACCACGAATAATTGCATTGCCGTAACGGATGCCGATTTCGCCAGCAAATCCATCTAAAGAAAAGTCACCGATTTTGTCTGCTGATGAAAAGACTGCCGCTTTCGCTTCAATATTGTCGGTGATACTCCAATCGGCTAACAAACCAGTGCGGGAACTAATTCCTGTTGCTGCCAATGCTGGGTTAGTTTGAAACACCGGATTAAAGAATTGACTAGCTCCATCTTTAGCAAAGCTGTTGCGATCGAAATAAGACGTTAAATCTATTTGACCGATCACAAACCGCAGATTAGGTACTCCTGCTAGTGAAGTCGCCAAATAAAGCTCGTTGATGTTCAAACCATCGTTTCGGGAGTCATCGAAGTTGCGGTTGCTGCCTTGGCTTGTTAAGTCCAGGGTTGCCCCAATCAAAGCTTGAGGAGACAGTGGGTAGACTCCGCTGACTCTCGCCCGTGCTGAGGTGTCGCCACCTTGGTTAATATAAACTCCTTGGAATTGTAAAGAGGGTTCCCTTAAACTACTGCTAGGGATCTGGCGGCGTTGTTGAGTAGTTATCGATGGGGTAACTGGCACTGCTGTGCTTGGAGTGGGAGTCGTAGTAAGAACTGATGGTGTTGTCTGTGGATTGAGTAATTGTTGATTAAAAGTTGGTGTTACTCCTGGTGCAGTTGATTCTGGGGTTGCAGGCAAGTTAGGAAGTGGTGGCAGAGGGGCTGTTTGAGAAGTGAGTAGTTGATTAAAAGTTGGTGCTACTCCTGGTGCAGTGAATTCTTGGGTTGCAGCCGAGTTGGGAAGTGCTGATAGAGGGGCTGTTTGAGAACTGAATAGTTGATTAAAAGTTGGTGCTACTGGTGCAGTTGATTCTGGTGTTTCGGGCAAGTTAGCGAGTGGTGGCAGTGGGGCTGAACTACTTGGTAGCTCCGAGCCATTCATCTGTCCCTGCAATCCTAAATTAAGGTTAGAAGTGTCCCTACCTGCTGCCACTCGTGGTGCAACAGAACTACGTGCTGCCGCCGGGGCTTTTCCAGTTACCTGCTGCTGGATGAAGACACTCTCCATCTGTTGGAGATCATTGACTGGTTTGGGTTCCACAACTTTCAATACTGGATTAGCGATCGGTGCAACTGCTACACCAGTGGTTACGCGTAAAGAAGGCAATGTTTGCCACCCTGACTGAGATTGACTTTTATCGACGAGTAATTTAGGCACTGGTAGGGGTTCTGCTAAACCCAATTGGTAGTCGATAGTCTTTAGCTGAGATGGGTTGACTTGAGCTGAAGATTTTTCGCTCACTGCCAGTACCCAGCAAATCGAGACGGCGACAGTACAAAGCAGTGGATAAACCTTGTGATACTGGCTTGGGAAAGTAAATTTATAACAATCGAGTACTGTTTGCCTCATCAGCCTAGTTGGGTAACAACTATATATTTATGTTCTTTTATGTCGCTACTTTAGCAAAGGAAATGAGTATTAACCACTAGATTGAATAAAATTTGCAATTTTCAACTAATTGATTAAGAGTCGGTAAAAGTTGTTATTTTTAATAATAAATTGGGCATAATAGGTAAAAACCTAAGCTAATTGCAAATAAACCAGATAATCTGCCTTTTATCATGCAAAATCTTGATTTAAAGACTATTTTGACTAAATTTAAAGCTTTGTCTCCTACTAATCTCCAGATAGGTACTTGCCTAATACTTTTAGCTGCCAGTTATGGTTGTGTTCAAAAAGCACAAGAAAAGGTGGAGATGAAAATCGGAGATGTACAACCTATATCAAGTAAAGGTATATACAATATCGTCGGTAGTACCAATCTGCCTGAATCTAGCAAGATTACAGTGGCCGCTGTGCGTTATTTGCGTCCAGTATCAGGACAAACAGAAGCTTTACTGAATTCAGACACGAATACTAACCGTTCAATTCTGGCTCGTCAAATTGTGGAAGTGAAACAGGGAAAATGGGAGGCTGCTCTGAATCTGTGGCAAGTTTCACCCGATGGTAGTTTTCAAGAAGTCTGGCAAGCAAATCCAGCACAAATACGACTGTTTCCAGAAGGTGGCGTTACATTTGTAGCTCTTTTCGATCCTGCTACTCAGTCGGAACAGCCAGATAATCAAAACTCTCAAAAGTTGAAGTTAGAAAATCAACAGCTTGAAAAGCTTGAAAGCAAGTTGATTCGCTTTACTAACGAAGGTGAAAGATATTTACAAGTTAGCCAAACTTTAACAGTACCCCTACCTACGGGGAAAACAATACCACCTCGTCGGCAACCGGAAGACTTGAATGGTGGTTGGGGAAACCGATATCAAATCCCGCCGCAATCCATAGCTTCTAAAAGTACCTTACCTCCACCGATTAAAAATAGGCAAACGAATGCCTATCTGACTCCTTCAGAGTTTCTCCGGTGAGAATTATAGCGGTTCTCAGTTGATTAGGTACTAAACCCCACCCTCAACCCCTTTCTCGCTTGCGAGGAGGGGGCTATGATGTACCTCATTTGATGCGGTTGTCTGTGAAGCAAGAATCTCATGACTTATAGTCATGAGAAGTTCAATAGGAGAGGGATAAGGGCATCAAACCCATAAAATAATTCTGTCTCTATTTACCCCTACCCTCTTCCTACTTGATTGAGGGCGGGGTACTCTAGCCTTCCATCGCTCTCTTTTTGATAGATAAAAACTGGAATACCAGCCTCGATATGAGCGCTGGCATCCAGATATTAATTACCCAATAACTACCAATTCAGTGGGTATTGATTTGAGTAGATTTTAAAGGACAGTATTATAGTAAATCTGAAATTTAGCTGGGGATTCTACCTCAGTATTTGTTGCTTGAGACGTTAGTTGCAAATTCTCCTGCATTGCTTGCATCTGTAGCATCATCTCTTTAATTTGTTTTTGCAACTCTTCAAATTCTGATGGCATAATTGCTGTTTTATTCACTTCACCAGCAGTAATTTCTTTGATACTGTTGGGATTTTCTTGAGCATAGCCAAGGAAAGTTTGGGCAGATGCAAACGCAGAAGTAGCAGCAATATTTCTGATAGTGGTATTTTTTTGAGTTGCAACCTTTGGTACAGGATTTATTGGTTGTGCGTGTACCTGCGTCGGGGTTTGCGCTCCAATAGGTTGAGATGCAGTTATTGCAGAGTTTTTTGAGCTGAAAGCTTGGTCAAAAGGTATCTCGTCATCTAAAAAAGCGCTCAATCCAGAAATTTGCAGTCGAGGCTCGGAAACTTGCCATTCTTTTAGTAATGCCTCTTTTTGCTGTAGGTGTTGCTCTAGATTAGATAATTCCTGCTGAATTTTCGCTGATTTGGAAGAAGAATTTCGCCAACCACAGAAAGCGAGTGCTGAAATTCCAGACCCTATACTAAGTGCAGTTGCAAAAACTACATAAGGGATAGCAATATCTCTAAGCTTGCCATAAAAAATAGGTTCTTCCTGGAATTTTATAGCAATTTGTTTATCGCCTAGTGTCGCAAGGGGAAATGACATTAAAGAAAATACACTTAGAGAAGCGATCGCAGGTGGTAGTAAAAATTTTTGCAGTGCAGAAAGTGTCATATTTAGAAAGCTTTTGTCAAATAAAAGACTATGAGTAGATTGCAGCAGATCTAATTACCGCTTAGAACATCTAGCTTATATAGAGTTTTCACGGTCACTCAATATGTTTACTGCCTTAGTATCTAAGTTATTCTCTATACGAGACATGTTCAATAGAAAACTCATGAAGAAGTCAGTAAATTACGTAAATTTTTTGTAAATTTAGTAACAATCGCAAATTATATAAAGGTAAATACAAAACCTAGATAGAAATTTATACGTATTACTAGTCAAAGATTTTAGCGTTCTTGACTTCCACTATCCAATTTTTGCGGATGCAGAAACAATAGTAGCTAAATATTGCTCTAAGATTACTAGGATGGTCAGACGTACTTAAGGTTAATTAAGTAATATAAAAAGCTGTAACCTAAGTGCATTGTAATCAGACTACGAACATTTATAGTCGGCTAAAAATCAGATTTACAAAAATAGTGTTTACGTAAAGATACTGTAAAAATATTTTGGTTGTAGAAAATTTTACATAGGTTATCTGTTAAGTTAACTTAGATATCGTTCTACAAGAAAAATCATAATAGTATGCAAATTACCCATAAATATAAACCAACAATATTGAGGTTACATAAGCGATTACTGATATTTTCCCTAAGTATAGTAGTATTTTTGGTCATTATTTTGACTAAAGCACCTACTAGTATCCAGTTAGATGCTTCTATGGCTGCGACGCCAATAGAGCTACCACTTTCAACGATTGGTAGAACAATTGTGGATGCGAAAGGCAAGGTTGTATTGCCCAGAGGTGTTAACTGGTTTGGTATGGAAACTGATACGCACGCCCCTCATGGTTTATGGAAACGAGATTATAAAGAAATGCTGGCACAGATTAAAAGCTTAGGATATAACGTCATCCGGTTACCTTATTCTGTGGCAGCATTGCGATCACTTGATGTAAGTGGCATTGACTTTGGAATTGGCAGCAACATAGAACTCCAAGGTAAAACCCCCTTAGAGGTAATGGACTTAGTTATTCAGGAAGCGGAACGTCAAGGATTGCTAATCCTGCTTGACAGCCACCGCCTCAACGACCAGCAAATTCCAGAATTGTGGTATGGAGACGGCTTTACCGAAGCAGACTGGATCGATACTTGGACAATGTTAGCAATCCGATACAAGAATCAAACTAACGTTATTGGCGCAGACTTAAAAAATGAACCTCACGGGAAAGCTAGTTGGGGTGATAACAATATAAGTACTGACTGGCGACTAGCAGCAGAACGTGCAGGCAATGCGATTCTTAGCGTTAATCCTAATTGGCTGATTGTTGTTGAAGGAGTGGAAAAGAATGTCCCTGGTCAAAAATTGCCACAGCATTGGTATGGTGGGAATTTAGAAGGTGTGAAACGCTACCCAGTCCGTTTATCTCGTTCTAATAAGCTAGTTTATTCTCCTCATGAGTACGGTGCTGGAGTGTACAATCAGCCTTACTTTTATGACTCTAACTTTCCTAACAATCTGATTGATCGTTGGCAAATAGGATTTAACTATATCGCTAGTGAGAATATTGCTCCCATCTTGATTGGCGAGTTTGGGGGACGGCAAGTAGACTTAAATTCCAAAGAAGGAATTTGGCAAAATGAGTTGGTGAAATACATTCAAAAAAATAACTTGAGCTTTACTTACTGGAGTTGGAATCCTAATAGTAGTGATACAGGTGGAATTTTACTAGATGATTGGCAAAGTGTTGATCTACTCAAGCAGCAATTACTGTCTCAACTGCTTCCATTTGTGCAAGTTCAACAGCCAGAGCAACCGAGTAATCCTCCTGTTTCTCCAACTCCGACTCCTTCTATTTCTCCAACTCCGACTCCTTCTGTTTCTCCAACTCCGACTCCTTCTGTCTCCCCAACTCCGACTCCTCCTGTCTCCCCAACTCCTACTAGTACTGCCCAACTAAAAGTCACTACTGAGATTAATTCCAGCTGGGAAACTGGATTTTGTGTCAGTTTCAAAATTACAAATCAGGGTAATACCAAGGTTAATAACTGGCAACTATCATTTAACATGAATCAAGCTCAGGTTAATAACTTTTGGAACGCAGATTTTAAGCAGCAAGGAGCGATACAGTATGTAGTGGCTCCTTTGGATTGGGGAAAAACAATTGAACCAAATCAAGTACGGGATACTGGGTTTTGTGCTAACAAACTTGGTTCTGACTACCAGCCGCAGCAAGTTGCCGCCGTTTCGATTTGAAGTCAAAAGTTAAAAGGCAAATTTGTCATGATAGGAGAAATCACCAATCCCATTAACCATTGAGTATTAACTCAGCACACAAGATGACTGAAGCAACAGCAACTCGTCCCAATATCTATGTTCGGGAAGCCGGGCCAACGATTCATTACCTGGTGGCAATGTCCCAACCAGAAACCCATCTGTTTGAGGTGACTTTGCACCTTGTGGATTACCACTCGCCGATTCTCGATTTAAAGCTACCGGTGTGGACACCCGGTTCATACTTAGTCCGAGAATACGCCAAGAATTTACAGGATTTTGGGGCTTTTGCAGAGGGTAAGCCTTTACCTTGGCGGAAGATCAGTAAAAATCACTGGCAAGTAGATAAAAAGGCTGTTTCAGAATTAACTGTACGTTACCGCGTTTTTGCGAATGAGCTATCAGTACGGACAAATCACTTAGATCCAAGCCACGGTTATTTTAACGGTGCGGCACTATTTTTTAGAATACCGGGCTGGGACAAGCAACCCATTCGCGTCACTATCGTACCACCACGCCCGGAATGGCAGGTAACTACTGCCTTGCCACCCGTTGGTGAGGAAACAAATACTTTCTTAGCTGGCGATTTTGATACTCTTGTTGATACTCCCTTTGAGATTGGTCGCCACCAATTATATAATTTTGAGGTTTTGGGAAAACCCCATCAACTGGCAATCTGGGGGCAAGGAAATTTCCAAGCCCAGAAGATGATTGCTGATATTCAAAAAATTGTTCAGGTAGAAGCACAGATGTTCGGCGGTTTGCCATATCAACGATACGTGTTTCTACTACATTTATTTAGCCAAGCTTTTGGCGGTTTGGAGCATAAAAATTGTTGTTCCTTAATTTACCAGCGTTTTGGATTTTGCGCTCAAGATAAGTACAATCGCTTTATCCAATTGGTAGCACACGAGTTCTTTCACTTGTGGAATGTCAAGCGCATTCGCCCAAAAGCATTAGAGGTTTTTGATTACGACCAAGAAAATTACACACCATCATTATGGTTTTGTGAGGGTACTACTAGTTACTATGACTTGTTAATTCCTTTGCGGGCAGGAATTTATGATGTTAAGTCGTATTTGAATAACTTGGGGAAAGAAATTACTAGATATGAAATGACACCGGGGCGCAAGATACAACCCGTTTCTGAGTCGAGTTTTGATGCCTGGATAAAACTGTATCGTCCGGATGCCAATAGTGGTAATTCCCAAATTTCCTACTATTTAAAAGGAGAAATGGTATCGTTATTGCTGGATTTACTGATTCGCTCTACTCACGAGAATCAGCGATCGCTCGATGACGTGATGCTGAAAATGTGGCAGCAATTTGGGAAAGATGAAATTGGGTATACTCCAGAACAGTTGCAGGAAGTTATAGAATCTGTAGCTGGAATCGATTTGACTGATTTCTTTAAACGCTACATTGATGGCATTGACGATTTGCCCTTGAATCAGTATTTAGAACCCTTTGGCTTGCAGCTGGTCGCTGATCAGCAGGAAGAACCTTACTTGGGTGTGAGAATAAATACAGAGAATGGGCGGGAGATAATTAAATTTGTGGAAACTGGTTCACCTGCACAAATAGGGGGAATTGATGCAGGTGATGAATTCCTAGCAATTGATGGGATTAAGTTAATGGCGGGTGGCTTAAGCGATCGCCTGAAAGATTACCAACCAAACGATAAAATTGAAGTCGCAGTTTTCCACCAAGACGAACTCCGTACTTATTCCATCATCCTCGCCTCACCACATCCCACTCGATATCAAGTAAAGCCTGTTGAACATCCTAACTCCACACAGCAGAAAAACTTTGCTGGATGGCTTGGGGTTGCGATCACAACTGTTTGATAAAGGGATTGGGGCAATTCAATTTTGGATTTTGGATTGACGATAGCGTAGCGTTAGCGAGTCCGCGAGCGTCTTTTGGATTAAATTTCAATCTAAAATCCAAAATCTAAAATCTAAAATTCTTACTCCCCATTCCCCACTTCTAAGTCGTTCTTACCGCCCCAGAGTAAATCAAACCCCGTTGCAGATCCAGGGTTATAATCGCCCCATCCCGAATCGCCTGCGTTGCCTGCTTCACGCCGACAATCACTGGCACACCGAGACGCAAGCCAATCACCGCCGCGTGACTTGTAAGACTTTCCTCTTCAGTAATAATCCCGGCAGCTTTACGAATTGCCTCGACGAAATCGGCACTAGTGCGGGGTGCAACTAATATGTCTCCAGGATTAAAGTTACTAACATCCATACCAGTATTAGCCACCCGTGCGCGACCACTAACTGAACCTTGTCCCAGTCCAATTCCCTGACCTAGTATTGCCGTTACCACCTCTACCTTAATCAAATCTGTGGAGCCGGAAATTCCCTGGAGTGTGCCAGCCGTCATTACTACTAAATCTCCCTCAGACAGCAATTTAAGCTCCTGAGCCACGTTGATTGCAGCTTGAAATGTCTGACCTGTGGAAGGTAATCCTAGCACCAACAGGGGTTTTACTCCCCACACCATTTGTAGCTGCCGTGCCACATTCACATGGGGTGTCACTGCCAAAATCGGTGTATGGGGACGGAATTTAGAGACATTGCGAGCTGTTGCCCCCGTTTGCGTTAGGGTCATGATTGCCGCTGCGCCTAGTTGTTCAGCAATTTGACCCACAGCTTGACTAATAGCATTGGGAATGGAGCGTCGGGCATCTCTGGAAGAACGTAAGTTTAAGTGTTGGGCTTCCTCCTGCTCCATCCGCTCGGCAATTCGTGCCATCGTCGCCACTGCTTCTACAGGGAAGCTACCCACAGCGGTTTCATTGGAGAGCATCACCGCGTCCGTACCGTCTAAAATCGCATTAGCCACATCCGATACTTCAGCGCGAGTGGGACGGGGATTGCTCACCATGCTGTCTAACATCTGGGTGGCGGTGATGATGGGAATCCCCAAGCGATTTGCTGTAGCAATTAGCCGCTTTTGGAGTACCGGAACATCTTCAGCTGGCAATTCCACCCCTAAGTCGCCTCTGGCAACCATTACGCCATCACACAATGCCAGAATCGCCTCCATTTGTTCTATGGCTTCGTGCTTTTCAATTTTGGCAATCACTGGCACTTGCTTGCCTGTACTGGAAATTAGCTCTTTAATTTCGATCATGTCCTGGGGATTGCGGACAAAGGAAAGTGCCACCCAATCTACACCTTGATCTAGACCAAACATCAGATCCTCTCGGTCTTTGTCGGTCATTGCCTTAATTGACAGGTAAACGCCGGGAAAGTTTACGCCTTTGTTGTTAGAAAGTTTACCAGGCACGGTGATCCGACAATGCAAATCACCTTTGTCCCGGTTAATTTCCTCCACCACCATTTCGACTCGTCCATCATCGAGGAGGATTTTTGCGCCAACTGGGACTTCTTCGGCTAAATAATCGTAGGTGACGCAGCTAATTTCTTGCATACCTACAACCGGGCGATTTGTCAAGGTGAAGCGATCGCCTTTTGCCAAAACTATAGACCCGTTCTCAAACTTCCCCAAGCGAATTTTTGGGCCCTGTAAGTCTTGGAGAATAGCCACTGGTTGATTTAGTTCAAAGGCGGTTTGCCGAATTAAGCGAATACTACGTTGATGGTCGGCATGAGTTCCGTGGGAGAAGTTTAGCCGCAGCGTCGTGGCTCCCGCTTCAATAATCGCCTTAAGCATTTCGGGACTGCTAGTGGCGGGGCCAATAGTAGCGACAATTTTTGTCCGGCGCAGAGAATCTCTTAATTGCATAGGGGCTGAAGTGAGGGAGCTATCTGGGAAGTCATCGTAACTTAAGTTGCATCTCCTTTTCAGTCACTGCTATACCAATAGATATAAGCAGTTAGAGAGGTTTTATGGGAGAGTGAAGGCTGTGGGATAGACTAGATATAGTACATCAATCTTGTATCCATCCTCCCAACGAAAGAGTTTATCCCATCAACATTTTTGCCAATTGCCATACCCCACTTATCAGTAAAGATTAGCTCTTGTCTGGAATCATAGCGTTATTCATCTACTGATGTGCAAAGCTGTGGATAAATATTGCTATACAAAAGGTTACAAAATTTTATTCTTCCCTAATCTTTATCGTATATTTGTAATGTTTGATTAAGAAGGAGTCAATGTTAGAGATGATCGCATCGGAGGCACAAAAGCCACTGACAATCCCGCCAAAGGAATTTTTAGCGCCTCCTGGTGATTTTAATCCCACGCTACTGCTGTTTTTGGTAGCTGTAGCAATGCTGGTGTTATCTAACTTTGGTTACTGGCTTTGGGAATGGCCGCACTGGCTGTGCTTTAGCGTTAACACTATTGCCTTGCATTGTGCTGGAACAGTAATTCATGACGCTTGTCACCAATCTGCCCATCGCAACCGGGTGATGAATGCGATGTTAGGGCATGGCAGTGCATTGATGCTAGCTTTTGCTTTTCCAGTGTTTACACGGGTGCATTTACAGCATCATGGACATGTCAATCATCCCGAAGACGACCCAGATCATTATGTCTCTACGGGTGGGCCACTATGGCTGATTGCGGTGCGGTTTCTATACCACGAGGTGTTTTTCTTTCAACGGCGACTGTGGCGGAAATATGAGCTATTAGAATGGTTCATCAGCCGCTTAATTGTCGGTGTAATTTTTTATATATCAGTGCAATACCACTTTCTGGGTTACATTCTGAATTTTTGGTTTATACCGGCTTTTGTAGTGGGGATAGCACTGGGATTATTTTTTGACTATTTGCCCCATCGTCCTTTTGCGGAGCGCGATCGCTGGAAAAATGCTCGTGTCTACCCGAACCAAGTTCTCAATATTCTGATTATGGGACAGAATTACCACTTAATTCATCATTTGTGGCCTTCTATTCCTTGGTATAATTATCAACCTGCATACTATGTCATGAAGCCCTTGTTAGATGCAAAAGGATGTTATCAAACTTCAGGATTGTTGCAGAAAAAGGACTTTTTTGAGTTTGTTTATGACATCTTTCTAGGAATTCGGTTTCATCATCACAAAGAATAGAGTTGTTGCATAAAGCGATGCCTACGGCGGGCTGCACCTACGCTCATTAATGGCTAGTACTGGGAAATTGACAAAAGTACATCATGATCAAGGCTAGCCTTCATAGTCAGCTGAGTGCGATCGCTGCACAGTTCTAGATTTTTGAGTGCCTTGTGCGTAGATGCGTAGCGGCTTGTCGCCAGACATCGTCTTGCGCCAATTCCTCATTGATCAAAACATTTCTGGTAAACAGGTTAGCCTCTTTACGGGTAGCACAGAAGATCCTTTCTGCAATATCTACCATGAACGCCTCCGACAAAACATCTCCATTAATGGACGACATGAAGCGATCGCCGTTGCAATTGATCGACAAGAACTCATCTTTGACAACATCCACCCCGAAGGAATTTCCAGAGTAAACTGGATTAATAACCTATACTGCGTTGCCCAAGATTTAGGCGGCAATTTCCAAATCACCGAAACCGAATTTTAAGCTAGAGGGACAGATGGTTGATTTGTATGACCTAATCCACAATATACAGAAACGTCCTGCCATGTATTTGGGACGAGCTTCTATATCCAATCTCCGCACTTTTCTAGCAGGTTACTGCTTTGCTCGTCGCCAGATAGGAATACCTCAAACATCACAAGAACAGCAATTTTCCGAATTTCAAACCTGGATTCAGCAGAGATTCAATTTAACTTCCAATCAGACTTGGGATCAGATTATTCTATTTTTCTCCCAAGATGAACATACTGCCTTAGAGCAGTTTTTCAAACTGTTTGATGAATTCATCCAAACAGAACATCCGAGAGAACTTCAACCAAATACAACGAATAACTTGATAGTGGTTTCAGGGACTCAAGAGTGAAAAACACCACTCTCGAAGCTGACTTAATTGTGCTATTAACAACATATTTGCTCAACAGGATGCTTCCACTAATCTGATTTCTCTAATTCTCCTGTGTTTGTTGGTGGAAAAGAGTAAACCACCATAAGCATCATTTGGATATACTAAATTCTTTTCACTATCAATTGTTGATAACAATGTAGAGTATGCTTTCTGAGCAGTATTTATACGATCACCTACCTTTACCCCGTTCTCAGTAGGATAACGCGAACTAGAAGCACTAATTTGATGCACTTCACTTTTACTGGCATTATTAGAAGTTGAAAGTCCCTCAATTTCTAATCCGTTGTATTTCCAAGTAGTAATATAGGAGGTATAACAAACGTCGTCATACTTTGTAGTTCGACTCTTAGGTTTACCCAATTTTTTGATAATATCCTTTTCTTTCATCCCCAGCTTAATATCACCTATGGATATTTTAGACAGATCAATTGCTTCTTTACTGGACTTATCAAGAAGATTGCTACGATAGTTTGAACTGTTATTCTCACCTATAGCTATAGGATTTACAGCTAGTAGTATCCCAAAACCAATTCCTGCTGCTAATTTTTTAAACATAACCTGACTTGAGGTATTGCTAGTTTAAAAAATTATGCCACTTTTTAAGTAAAAGCCCTCTGGAAATAGTTTGTTTTTTTCGCGCCGACTTACTTAGACGTAAATAATTTACACTTTTGACTTAACTGCTGGCTGTGATGTTTGTAAAGACTGGGGCAAACTCCAGTCGGGACGCAAGCTGGCGGCGTTGCGTAAATAGATATGATGAATTGAGGCGGAGGCTGGCAGATAGGCGTGGATTAAGAACCGAATGCAGCGCTGTAAGCTGCCTTCGACGTGCATTTGCTGCACATCCAACATGGCCACATTATCCCAACCAGGACGCGCTCTAGCGATCGCAGCTGGAAAAATAGCATCCAAATCGCGTGTCACTGAGAAAGTCACACTAATCATGTCCCTCGGCTGGAATTGATTCCGGTTTTCTAGTTCATCTAGTAGTTCTGTCACTACCTCTCGCATTGCCTCAACGGTATTTTCTGAAACGGTTGTTGCTCCGCGAATAGCCCGCATTTGCCACTCCACGCCCAAATCCTCCTTAAAAGAAAAAAGTTAGGGGTTAGGAGTTAAGAGTGAGAAATTGAGAGTTTTAACTCCTAACTCCTCACTCATAACTCCTAACTCATATTAGGGTCGATATAACCATAAGGGTAAACCACTAGTAGACACTTCAAATTCGAGCCAATCAATTCCAGATCGAATTCCTAATGAAACTTGACGACTTCCTGGTAGAAGGCGATTCAATAAAGGTTTACGTTCTTCTAGGGTATAGCAGAGAGTTTTTTCTGGATCAAGACCGACTAGTTCTGCTGTCCAGCGACGGGCATCTTCTTCTGTGCCCAGACGATCTACAACACCCAACTCTAGGGCTTGCTGTCCAGTAAAAATCCGGCCATCAGCAAAACTTTTCACAGCTTCTATTGTTAAAGAACGACCATCAGCTACCGTTTGGACAAACTGCTGATAACTTGTATCAATCAACTCTTGCAGGATGTTTTCTTCTGGTTGAGTCAGTTCCCGATCGAAAGACAATATGTCTTTGTAAGGGCCAGACTTAATTACCTTAAAGGAAACACCGATTTTTTCTAGCAAACGTTCTAAGTTATTCCCACGCAAAATCACACCAATACTACCTGTAATCGTACCTGGGTTGGCTACGATGTGTTCGGCTCCCATACCGATGTAGACTCCTCCAGAAGCCGAAATATTGCCAAAGCTAGCGACGATTTTGATTTTTTCGCGCAAACGCTTCAGGGCGCTGTAGATTTCTTGGGAATCTCCGACTGTACCGCCAGGGCTATCGATCCGGAGCAATAATGCCGGAAACTTTTTTTCTTCTACAGTTTTCAAGGCTTCTAGGACGCGTTTGCGAGTAGCACCGGCGATCGCACCAGTAATTTCAATCCGCGCAATTTGTTTTCTAAACTTGGGCTTAAACGGCCAAATCATGAGCTGTCAACATACCTCGTAATAAACTCAATATAAGATGCCCAACGGTCAGACGACCTCTTTTGCTCCGTTAAGAAACATGAGCAGGCATTGTGAGCATCAGTATTTTAAGGAAATTTTTATATTTTGCAGTGAGTTTTATTTGATATTCTCAATGGATACTAATCAAGTCCTTAAAGATTGCAGATAACACAAAACGCCAAACTCTAGTTTAGCGTCCATGATGATGATTTAGCAGAGACTATTTTAGCTGTTTTGCGGAATTAAAATCCTACAACCCTTAGTATTATAGCTTTTTTACCTTTTGAGGGTTGCTTTACTAGGGTCGCGCATCTTTACTAGTTGTCAGTAATTAATAACTAATAACTAATGAATAATAAATATTTAATCAATAATTCTGGCACTCAATTTAATTAATAAAATTCATTGAGCAACACTAATCCCTATTTAGGTAAAAACCAGTAGTACTTTCACTTTAGGGAATATTACTTTTCCCTATTTTGTATAGATCATGAGCATCTGACGAAGCTATTTCCACTGCTTATGAATCAATTCGTAAAATTTGACACCGATAATAAACATACGTGTCAAACAGTGCCCCGACGAAACTACAGGTCAAACTAATCACAAATAATCCACGGAGGGGAGTTCCACTGCCAAAGGTGGCGAGAAAATGCATAATCTGAGTAGCGATCGCCTCAGTTAACTCTTGTAAACCGGGGAAGTAACCGATGAAGGTTAAAAGGACTAGCCCGCCGCCAACTAGTAACATGGGAGCGACAAAACTAAAAATAATCGTCAGTAGTAGGGAGCGGAGAAAGTTGGTGAAAATAGTCATTTAAGACAAACTCCGTGAGTAGATATGACAAGAGCTAGATAGCATTTCGTCATTTTCTACAATACGTGCGATCGCTCCTGACCAGCCAATTTGTCAAAAATCTTAAGTTTTCATTAAAATAAACGGCTACCAGTTACAGCACATGCTGGGGAACTCGAAAAAGATTTTAATCTACAAAACCTTTGCACAATAAAGGTTATAGCTAAGGTTAGCACCTATTTATTGGTTTGCACCACCTTTAATAACAGCTTCATTTTCTGAGAGCATCTTTAATCTAAGTTAATATTCAGTCTCATTGGGAGGGGGGAGCGGGGGGAGCAGAATAAGAACTACTGATTATTGAGCTATGCCCAATGCCCCATGCCCAATGCCCCATGCCCCATGCCCAATGCCCAATGCCCAATGCCCCATGCCCCATGCCCAATCCCCATCTTCACCCCCTCTTTAACTTTCGATCTAAATAGGTGAACTTTTAAGAATATTATGAAAGTCTATTTGTCGTTGCTAGTATTCAACAGCTAGGAGCGTACAATAAATGTAAATAAGTACGTGTAGGGATAATTTAGAGATCATGGGCAATTATCACCCGTAATCGCCCATAATCACTGATTTACCGACAAAACTTCTAAAAAGCTATCGTCTAGTCAGTTATATGAAAAATGCGATTTGAAACTTAAGCTGTTACTTTGGTGCTATTTCGGGGAATCATGTAGCTGTGCCTTAAAGATTTCTCAGTGAATTAGCCCAAATGATCAATATAACTACTTTACAAAACTTTAGACAAAACCAATTCACAGTATATCAAACCTATGAATATGCAAGAGAAAACTACCGAAGCGGAAAACACACGAGCCGATAAGGTAGAAATTGCTGTCCGCCTAGACTCCGAGTTACTAGAGCAAATTCAGCATCTCACCAATGACCCAAGCAAAGTGATTGAAGTGGCGATTCGCCAGTGGTTGCGGGGTGAAATTCTCAGAGATGATGAACTGACGCGTACTCCTGTGCGTACCCCCGTTCCTCCTCGGGGTGAATGGAATGATTGACACTATAAAAAAGTCAAGTTTGCTAATCTGTATTTCAGAAAACCAAGAAATACTCAATAAAAACGAAAAAGCTGTAAAAATTCATGCAAAAGTTTGAGCAGCTTTAGTAAAATTACGGTCGGATACCCTTTGTTTATCCAACTCAATTAATGACTATTATTGCCAATTCCCAATTAGCGAATGTATTTTCCCCAAATCTGGAATCTATTACCAGTAGGACTGATGGCTCATTACCAACTCTAGGAGCCGAGTTGGTGTACACACAAGATGGGGCAGGGCGCTATCTGACCTTTTGTTGGCAGTACAGCGACCTACTGGGGTTAAATACCGAAAAAATAGTTGACGAACTGAACCAAGCCCAAACCTTTGCGCCAGTGGATAAGGTTAGCTATTTGGAACGATTGCACCGAATTTTGACAAGTTTGCTGCCAGAAAGGTTTCAATGTTGGTTTAGCTACCACCAGGAATTATTTGAGTTGGAGTTGGTAATTAGTCCGATTATGCCAAGTTTGGGAACGGCTGCCACTACAGTTTTAGTCATGGGACGTTTGCTGCAAGCCACACTCAACAAAAAACAAGTGCGTGTGACATCAAGAAAGCCCACACAAATAGAGTTGGTTTTACGTTCACAGCAACACCAAAAACTGGTAAATCGGATTACCAGGAATATCCGTCGGACATTGGATTTAGATATTATTTGGCAACAAACAGTTGACAGTTTAGGGAAAGCACTGCGACTAGAACGCTGTATTATTTGTCGTCCCTACGAACCCTGTAGCTCAAAAGTGAAAGTGATGGCTGAGTATCACCAGCCAGAACTCACCTCAATGCTTGGCTCAGAAGAAATAGATATAGCTTCTGAGCCGGCCTTTGCTCAAGCCCTAACAACCCTAGAACCAGTTGTAATAGAAGTGCCTGGATACACTGAGTCTAGGCGGCAAAAAACTTTGGTAGTTGCGACTTGCTATCAAGACCAAGCCAATGGATTGGTTGCCTTGACTTGGCAGGATGAATGCTACACATTGACAGAATCGGAACTAGAACTCGCAAAAGAAGCAGCAGATCAGTTGGGAACTGCGATCGCTCATGCTACTTTATATAAAGAATTAGAAGCAGCCCGTCAAAAAGCTGAAGAAGCTTCCCGCCTAAAGAGCGAGTTTCTAGCTAATGTATCCCATGAAATTCGTACCCCCCTCAACGGGATGATTGGCTTTTTAAAGCTGATTTTAGAAGGGATGGCAGATGACCCAGAAGAACAAAACCAATTTTTGACAGAAGCTCACCACTTATCGATACATTTGCTGAATATCATTAACGATATTTTGGACATTGCCAAAATCGAAGCTGGCAAAATGGAGCTAGTTTACGCTCCAGTCAAGCTAGATGAGCTATTTAGTGATGTAGAAAATTTTATGCGTCCCCAAGCAGAAATGAGAAACCTCAGCTTTCGGATGCAGATGCCTGCTACCTCTGATGAAATTATTGTCCAAAGCAATTATCAACGGTTGCTACAAGTTATGCTCAATTTGTTAGGTAATGCCATCAAATTTACCCATGAAGGCGGCGTAACTGTCAGCGCCGATTTAGTACTTAAAAAAGTGAAGGCGAACTTTCAAGGTCAGCAATTTCCTGGCATGGTGAGAGTACGTGTTGCAGACACTGGCATCGGTGTTTCCTTGGACAAACAAGATAAACTATTTCAATTATTCTCTCAGGTGGATGGCTCCCGCACTCGCCAGTATGGTGGCACAGGTTTGGGACTAGCAATATCCCAGAAGCTCGTGGAGGCAATGGGCGGCGAGGTACATTTTTATAGTCTGGGCGAAGGACTTGGCTCAACAGTCACATTCACAGTGCCACTATATCAACAACCAGTCATGCTTTTATCTAGTGATAGCGACTCAATAAACAGTTGCGAGTGCTGAGTTTCGATACTTGGCAATACTGGGTTTTGAGTTTTTAACTTTAAATTGTTTGAGCAATTATTATTTAATAAACGTGAGTTCGACGGGCATAATTAATTGACCGTAGTGGCTAGTACAGCTTGGCGGAAATAAGCAGACCATTGAAAGCCACGAAAATTTGATTGCTCGCAAGGTTTAAAAATAGTATGTGTATTTCCCCCGTACATTACTAGGACTTGGCTTAGGGGAGTTATCATCGTGCTTCTAACCAAGCCTGTAAATCAGCCACGCTGGTAAAATCTAACAGTGCTTCGCTCAAATCTTCTAGAACAGGCAAAGATAAACTAGAAACTGAGAAGCGTATTTCCTCAGAGAATTCCTGCCTAAATCGTTTAGTCAACAGGCGAATTACAAGATTAGCTGCCTCTTCCTGTCGTCCTTCTAAACGTCCTTCTAAACGTCCTTCTTCCTTGATTTCTCGATAAACTCGCGTTTGCTGTAGTGTTATACCTAACATCTGTTCTACATCCCTTTGGCTTAATTGTTCAAACTTATAGACCATTATTGTCGTGATCATCTCTATTATGGTGCGACTTGCAGTTTCGGATTGTTCAACAGAAGAACGCTCAAGTAAATATCTAGCTTCTTGTAGTGCTTGCTGTTCTGTTACAGTAGTTAACACCATCAGCGCTACCCATAAAGGTAATTGGCATCCCCCAATTCATCCAGATACACGCGATGCACTTGGTTTCCGTTAAGTAGGGTTCGATGAGGGTGAATATCGCCCTCCGGGTTCAGCAGTTACTCCACTTGGGGAGACCCCAAGACCGTACTGCTTCACTTTGCTCGATACCGCGCGACGGATAAATTATAACCGCTTGCCAATCGCTAAATCTGGCGCGGTTGCGATAGAAATATAAAGAAGATTCAGCAAAGACCCTTTCGTAAAGCTGTTCATCTCTTTGAAACTGTACCTCACAGAAATATACAATTCCAGCACCTGCGTTTTCTGGTGGGAGAAATACTCCATCTATTTCAAATTTCGGTTCTTTGACAGCTACCGAATCAAATCGATAAGCTTGTGCATTTAATGGAGAATTTGTCAATAGTTCAAATAGCAAAGTGGGGGATTGTTGGAAAAGTTTGTAAAAAATTGAGTCTCGCCGCATGAAGCGTTCTATGTTAATTTATTTGTCAAATCTGCGATACATTTTATTTTACGTTATGCCGATCGCCCATATAAGGTTGCCATGCGATCGCAAATAAACTAGTAATGCTCAAAATATAGCTTGTTCCCAACTAGGCTGTAAGGTCTGTTATTGAGGAAAATTGGACTGCGTGTAAATAGGGAATAGGGCAGAAAGATTCCCAATCCCTAGTCAAAAATCATTAAAATGTAGATAACAGACGACTGACAAATGGCAAATGCCAACTAAAAAACTGACAAACTAGCTGCAATTGCGTCTAGGATCGTTTTAACAAAGCTAGAAAATAAAATTTTGGGGCAAGGGAGAATAGGTGATGGGAGTTCTCAGATTACCAGTTATCATTCACCAATGCCCAATGCCCCATTCCCAACACCCATAATTAACTTAGTAGGTCTAAAACTATGGAACTCACAATTGACAACGTTGAAACAGTCTTAGATGAATTACGCCCTTATCTTATGTCTGATGGCGGTAACGTGGAACTCGTAGAACTCGATGGACCTGTTGTAAAACTGCGGTTACAAGGTGCCTGTGGTTCTTGCCCCAGTTCTGCAATGACTCTGAGAATGGGTATTGAACGCCGCCTCAAGGAAATGATTCCCGAAATTGCAGAAATTGAGCAAGTGGTGTAAAAGTTAGGAGTTAGGAGTTAGGAGAGACGCGATTAATCGCGTCTGTACGTTTGGAATCAACTCCTAACTCCTCATTCTTAACTCCTAACTATTTCTATGTCTCATCCTCTTTACATTGCTTTTATCTGGCATCAACATCAGCCGCTGTACAAATCTCCTGGTAGCGACGTTTCGTTATCTCCTAGTCAGCACTACCGTCTACCTTGGGTACGTTTGCATGGAACTAAAGATTATTTGGATTTGATATTAATTCTAGAACAGTATCCTAAGTTACACCAAACGGTGAATTTAGTCCCATCGCTGATATTACAACTCGAAGATTATATTGCTGGCACTGCTTTTGACCCTTACCTCACAGCCAGCTTGACACCGGATGCACAACTCACCCAGGAACAGCGCGAATTTATTATCCAACACTTTTTCGATGCTAATCACCATACCCTGATTGACCCCCATCCCCGCTATGCCGAGTTATACTACCAAAGGCAGGAGAAAGGGCAAGCTTGGTGTTTGGCAAATTGGGAATTGCCCGATTATGGCGATTTGTTAGCTTGGCACAATTTGGCTTGGATCGATCCACTGTTTTGGGATGACCCGGAAATTGCTACTTGGTTAAAACAGGGACGAAATTTTACTTTAAGCGATCGCCAGCGCATTTATTCTAAACAGCGAGAAATTCTGAGCCGCATTGTCCCCCAACATCGGAAAATGCAGGAGGCGGGGCAGCTAGAAATTACCACCACGCCTTATACCCATCCCATTTTGCCATTGCTAGCTGATACTAACTCTGGTCGGGTCGCCGTGCCAAATATGATACTACCTGAGCAACGATTTCAGTGGGCAGAAGATATTCCCCGCCACTTGCGGAAAGCTTGGAACTTTTATAAAGACCGCTTTGGACAGATACCTCGTGGTTTGTGGCCTTCGGAACAGTCAGTAAGTCCGGCGGTACTTCCACATATTATTAACCAAGGTTTTAAGTGGATATGCTCAGATGAGGCCGTCTTAGGGTGGACGCTGAAACACTTTTTTCATCGGGATGAGGCAGGGAATGTAGAGCAACCAGAACTGTTGTACCGACCCTATCGCTTGCAAACCGCAGAGGGTGACTTGTCGATTGTATTTCGTGACCACAGATTATCAGATTTGATTGGCTTTACCTACAGTGCGATGCCAGCGAAACAGGCAGCAGCGAATTTAGTGGGACATTTGCAAGCGATCGCTAAAATGCAAAGAGATAGTCAAAGTGAGCAACCTTGGTTAGTTACTATCGCCTTAGATGGAGAGAATTGCTGGGAATTTTATCCCCAAGATGGCAAACCCTTCCTAGAAGCTTTGTATCAAAGTTTGAGCGATGAACCCCACCTTAAACTCGTCACCGTCTCCGAATTTCTCGAAGAATTTCCAGCCACAGCCACCATCCCCGGAGAGCAGCTACATAGCGGTTCTTGGGTGGATGGCAGTTTCACCACTTGGATCGGCGATCCCGCCAAAAATCGTGCTTGGGATTATCTAACAGCAGCCAGAGAAATGCTCGCAAGTCATCCCGAAGCGACGGAAGAGAACAACCCCGAAGCGTGGGAAGCATTGTATGCCGCAGAGGGTTCCGACTGGTTTTGGTGGTTTGGTGCAGGACACTCCTCAAATCAAGATGCTATCTTTGATCGGTTGTTTCGAGAACATCTGTTTGGCATTTACAAAGCATTAAATGAACCTGTACCGCCCTATCTCAATCAACCAGTAGAAATCCACGAAGCACAGACAAACCACACCCCACAAGGTTTTATTCATCCCATCATTGATGGTAAGGGTGATGAACAAGATTGGGATAAAGCTGGACGCATAGAAATCGGCGGAGCGCGGGGCACAATGCACAATAGCAGTGCCATCCAGCGACTTTGGTATGGAGTGGATCACCTCAATTTCTATTTGCGGCTGGACTTTAAAAGTGGGGCTGCACCAGGGCGGGATTTGCCAACAGAGTTAAATTTGCTCTGGTTCTATCCAGAAAAAACAATGGTCAATAGCCCAGTTCCCTTGGCAGATGTACCAGATGCAGCCCCACTCAATTACCTTTTTCACCATCTTCTGGAAGTTAACTTACTGACGCTATCGATTCAGTTTCGGGAAGCTGGAGACAATCATCAATGGCATCCCCGTTTTAGTCGCGCTCAAGTAGCAATAAATAGTTGTTTAGAGTTAGCAGTACCGTGGGCAGACTTGCAAGTTCCGCCAGATTATTCCCTGCGCCTGATTTTGGTGCTTGCAGATGAAGGGCGTTTTTCCAACCACTTGCCAGAAAATGCTTTGATTCCGATTGAAGTACCGTAAATTCAGGTAACAGATGCGGGAGTTTACGAAGATTGACCAATCCTATCCCAATTCAATTTGAGTTGAGAAACTGAGGAAGGTGCTGGTTTCCTCAAGCTGTTCACTGTAATTGCCGATTCTCAACGAAAAGCCAAGCGAGAAGAAACAACCATTAGCGAGAATGATTTGGCTCGTTTGTGGATTCTGGCACCATCAGTTTCAGAAACTTTGCTCAACGATTTTGGCGCTAAACTAAACCTAGAAAGCTGGACTACTGGAGTTTACTTTCTGCCAAAATCTTTGAGAGCGGCAATACTGGCGATTAACAAGTTACCTGTCACCGATGAAACACTCTGGTTTAGGATTTTAGGGCGAGGAACAGTGCAACAACAAGCAGTAACAGAACTCGTTGCCCTTCCAAGCGAGAATCTTCTCCGCCGTAATGTTTTGGAAATAATTTATCGGTGGCGTATCAGTGTGATGACACAAACAGATTTAACTGAGGATGACCAGGAGTTGATTATGAATTTAACAGAAGCTTACCACGAAGCGAGAGCGCAAGCAGTACAAGAAGGAGTACAGCAAGGGCAACGCCAAGTTGTAGAAAACTTGTTGAGATTCAGGTTTGGTTCTGTGGACGAGGAATTGTCGAGAGCCGTTGATAGTTTGTTGCAGTTACCACCAGATGACTTTGCGAGAGTTTTACTAGAATTGTCTAGTTTATCTCGTGAAGAGTTGTTAGCAAGATTTGTTTCACACGGATAACTCAATAGTAAAAACCGTAAACAGTATAAAGCACTTTTGTAACAGCAAGAGCGCTATTTTCTCGCCGGAAATACGATTAATTGGTAACGAGTTAATAATTGTGGGTGTGCTGTTCAAACAATCTCGCTTGCTAGTAATTGGGAGGTGTTCTGCCTTCAATTCAAAACTGAAATGCGTTGCTGGTTATGGTCATAATTGCTTTTGCTTGCAAACAAGAAAGTAGATAAGCTAGATTTAGAAATTTTTCTTCTTTTCTATTTGGTAAGCTTGCAATAGATATTCCCCATTGAAATGAATCAGGTGAGTTGAATCTTCAGCAACCCAAACATCTGTTTCCCAAGCAATCTCTGCCAGATATGCCACCATTGCTTTACGGCTGAGAAATGTTGTTACCATCACCAGAGGTATTTGGACACTTCTGAATAAGACTTCAAGTTCCTTCTTCCGTTTAGGATTAATTGGGCCATGTGAGGTTACAGCTTCAATCAGTACTAACCAGTTATTTTTTGTGAAGTGAATGATCACATCTGGCATTTTGCCGTGGGAATCGATGTTAACGCCCAAATCTGTCAATGCTGCTTCATCGAAGTGGGCGAACTTTTCATCTGTATCACCAACATAGATGAGCTTGCCACTAGGAGTAAAACGAGGGGCGAAATCATTGATAATTTTTTCAATCAGAATATTCTGACCACCTGGTGATAAGGTTTTAATTTCCCCATTAATTACTATCGGAATACGGGACATTTGACGTTCTTGAGCATACTGCTTTTTCAGAGTTTCAACTGAAGCAAGGTAGGTACTGATGCTCTTTTCCCATTCGTCAATGGCGTAAGTTCTTAATAGTTCTAGCGCACTATTTTCAATTTTATATACAGTTTTTGGACTGTTGATAGGGCGGCTTAAATCATCTGGATTAGCAACTATCAAAGCTGCATCCAGAAATTGATGCACTGTCTGGCGGCGAACTGTTTCCCGTGTGTTGGGCTTATAGGTTTTGCCATAATGTTGAGCCATAAAGTCCATCATTGGCGTAATTCCCATAAAAGGGGAAGTTGCTAATTGCCAAGAGTCTGTCGGTTTTAAGTCAAGCAATGCCAGAAGAGTTAAAGCTGAACGAACGTTCATCTGTGCTTGTGGAAAGCCCAATTGTGTCAAGATTTGCAGCGCTTCATCAATTCGAGACTTAGTTACAATTGGATTATTTTCTGATAGATTAGACATACTCAGGAGCTTATTTTCTATAAGTTGATCAATTTCCTGCAAAGAAGGAAACTGCTCTTTAATCGCCGTCCCTAACGACAATAGCTGTGACAAATTGGGGTACTTTAATTTTCGCAAATCTGTTGCATTAACCTGAGTATGCCCATTGAACAACCGAAAAAAAGCATCAACTAAAGTTGAATTGAGATAAACAGCAAGCCCACGAGCCAAGGTAATACTAAGTCCACGCCCATCTTTGTGAAAGTAATTCAAGTGATTTTCAAAGCCGACACAGGCATAATTAAATTGGTTGGCATCATAAACAACCGCAACAATACGCCTTTTCTCTTCTTTCGATGAGAATCTTTTGCATAGAACGTAATGCTCATTTGAGATCAGAAGATTTGCTGTTTCTTCTATATAGACTATCGCTTGAGGCTTTTTGGTTATTTTTGGATAGTCTACATATCCATTCGAGAAATTTACCGGATAAATTAAAGGAACAGTATTGTTTTCTGGATTTGTCCTTAAGTAATCTTTTGCTCGGAAATCTACTACCCGTCCAGTTGAAACTGTTAGCCCTAAATCTTTCAACGTACAGGTAAAAAATGCCATTTGCTGCACGATTTGCTGGCTAATCTTATCTGGAAGAATATGAATAAACTGCTCTATATCATCAGGTTGAACTAATTCCGAGTATGGTACAGAGTGTGACATGATTAAGTCATCATTAGCACCAGAACTGGTATTGATGATGACGTTGCTAGACTTTTGCCTTTGTTTGGTAGCTTGGATGATGATAGTTTCTTGCAAAACATCATCGTCACTAAATGCTTCTTGCCGCGACTCAAAAAGATGTACTTGCTGTAAAGCCATCATCTCTAAAAACATCTTGCGGAAGTCACGGAAATAAGGGCCATTGCAAAAACTGCGCGGGGTAATTGCAACAAACTCTCCACTTGGTTTTAGAAGTTGCGCTGTAGCAGCCATAAAACCAGTATAAAGATTGCTAGTCTCCAAACCGATGGAACGCAGCAATTCGCGCACTTTGGAATGAGCATTGATTTTCAAATAAGGCGGGTTGAGGATAGCATGAGTAAATTCTGTTGCGTAGTTTACCGCCGTAGGCATCGCACTATTCAATAAACTAACCTGAAGTAGCCTAACTGCATCTTCGATAAAATCAATCTCACGAATTTCGTAATTGAAGGAAATATCCACATATTCACATTCCCTCTCACATAGCTTTAGAGTCTGATGCAAATATCCAATTAAAAAAGGGTCGATTTCATAGGCTACAACGCGCAAACTTGTCGTGCTTTGTGGATGCTGGCATACTTTTGCCACAAAAGCGGCTAGTAATGAACCGATTCCGGCTCCAGCATCAAGCAAGGATATTTCAGGCAAATCTAGCTTAAACATCTCAGCCATCAATTGGGCTACTGAGGCGGGAGTCAAAAACTGACCCATTGACACTTTTTTGTCTTGCCTTAGCTTTAAACTTACTACAGCCCGATAAAGATCCACTTCTGCAAGCAAGTTTCCACTTGATAGTTTTGCGAGGCTGGCAAACTCCAAACTACTGTTATGACTTGCTACTAACGCTCTACTATTAAGAGGCAATTTATTTAATTTTATATTGCGTAACATAGTTTGATTTATTCTTCCCCATTTACTTAACGCCCTAAAAATTGCTAGAACAATTTACTTAAAACTCAAAGAAGTCCTGCTGACTCATACAGTCGTTTGATCATTGCTGTAATCCTTGCACCATAATCCAAATCTGCTGACCACCTGCCAGATAGCTGATCAATTAATGGCGCAATCCCACGTGTGACAAAGCGAAACCTTGGATCTACTTCTTCTCCTACCAAGGGTTCTAAATTAGCGTAAGCTTTCAAATGTTGGATGTGCGCCCTCACCCCAATTGTGGCACTTGGAAAAGATGCAGCCTCCGAACCACCACCGATCGCACCTAAGCCGGCAAAGTTATTTTGCTCAGGTCTAATATCGCCACCAAACCGTAAAAATCCAGTTTCTACACACATTTGGCAAAAGGCAATATCGTAGTTTACTCCTTCTGTACGTGCTTCTCCTTGATAAAGTTTTGGGATGTCAGGAAACTTTACTAAAGCATTTTCATTATTGTTTCTAAGGAATAATTGTAACTGCATTTCTGAGGTATTACCGTTCGATATGATCCGGTCAATTTGACCAGAGCAAACGATCAAATTTGAGCGCAAGGTGACAGTCCGAGTTGAAACATCCCAAGTGACTGCAACATTAAAATCCCGCAGTTCGATAGCTTTGATATAAACTATTTTGCGATAGGTAATCCGATTGACGTTAGCTGCTTTTGCCAAATCAATCCGCAGACGGTCTACTAAATCAATGGGGATGTAAGCATTTCCATTAACCAATACTCCTTGCTCCGAGTATTTTTGCCCGTTGATGTTAATATTAATTGGTGGATAATTTGCTTCTGTTGGAGTTCCAGTGGGGTCAATTACACGACTCCAAGATACCAGCCCATCGACAATTCCCAAAGCAAAATCACGGCGGCGAGTTTGCAGCAAAGCCCGATCTTCTGGATTGCTGAGAAACCCCACTTGCATTAACAAAGCTGGAAGCGTTGTCTGGCGACAGAATGCTAACTTACCCAATCCACTATCTGTATCTGGCTTGACTCCCCGATTTGGTAATTGAGGTACACGGCGCAACAACCCCAGTAGCACCTGTTCAGCATTGCTCCGGCGATCGCTATTATTAACAATATAAAAGACACTAGCCCCACGTATAGAAGGGCTGTTAGCTGTGTCAGATTGAATTTCTAGGGCGACATCACCCCGACGGCTACGAGAATTGATCCAGGTGATAGTTTGGGCGGCACTCAAGTCATCGGGGACTGCTAAAATTTCCACATTCCGCGCTCTGAGTTCCGTGACAATCAAATCCCGCAACAAAATCATTTCTTTAGCTTCAGTTGTACCACCCGCGATCGCCCCAGGATCGATTCCTCCGGCTTCTTTGCCACCGTGAGCCGCTGATATAAAAATACGCCCCATATTCAGTATTTCCTCTGGTAAAACTCAGCGTCAGCAATTGTATACATCATTCTTGGTTTAACAACAAGAATATAATAACGATCAGAAGTCCTTTGTCCTTTGTTATTTCTCCAAAGTTCATGACCAATGACTGAGGATTGGGTAGTGGAAACTAGATACTAGGGCTGAGAAAAAGTTTTCCAAATACTCAATGCCCCATGCCCCATGCCCAATAACTAGAATGCAAATCCCCCGCTTGCACCCAGACACAATTGAGGAAGTTAAACTACGAGCTGATATTGTCGATGTCGTCTCCGAATATGTAGTTTTACGCAAACGAGGGAAGGATTTTGTCGGTTTGTGTCCCTTCCACGATGAGAAAAGTCCCAGTTTTACTGTTAGCCAGACCAAGCAAATGTACTATTGCTTTGGCTGTTTAGCTGCGGGAAATGCCATCAAGTTTGTGATGGAGTTGGGAAAGCGCTCTTTTGCTGAGGTTGTGCTGGATTTAGCACGACGTTACCAAGTGCCTGTACAAACCCTCGAACCCGGACAACGCCAAGAATTACAGCGTCAGCTATCTTTGCGTGAACAATTATATGAAGTTCTGGCAACGTCCGCCCAGTTTTATCAACACGCCCTCAGACAATCCCAAGGGCAAATGGCAATTCAGTATTTGCAATCTAACCGCCAACTCAAAGAAGAAACAATACAGCAGTTTGGTTTAGGTTATGCCCCCGCAGGTTGGGAAACCCTGCATCGCTATTTAGTGGAAGATAAACGTTTGCCCGCGCAACTGCTGGAAAAAGCGGGGTTGATTAAACCACGCAAGGAAGGGGGCGGTTATTATGATGTGTTCCGCGATCGCTTAATGATTCCTATCCGCGATGTTCAAGGGCGTGTCATTGCCTTTGGTGGTAGAACTCTCACCGATGAGCAACCTAAATATTTGAATTCACCAGAAACGGAACTTTTTAGTAAAGGCAAAATATTATTTGCCCTCGATCAAGCTAAAAGCGGGATTTCTCAACTCGATCAAGCGGTGGTGGTAGAGGGATATTTTGATGCGATCGCTCTCCACGCTGTTGGTATTAATAACGCCGTCGCTTCCCTTGGTACAGCCTTAAGTTTAGAACAAGTTCGGCTAATATTACGCTACACCGAATCGAAACAATTAGTACTTAACTTTGATGCTGATAAAGCCGGAACAAATGCCGCAGAACGGGCGATTGGTGAAATTGCCGAATTAGCATATAAGGGCGAAGTCCAGCTAAAGATTCTCAATCTACCTGATGGCAAAGATGCTGATGAATATTTGTATACTCACACATCAGAAGAGTATGGAGAACTCCTAGCAAATGCTCCACTTTGGTTAGATTGGCAGATTCAACAAACTATTAAAGACCGTGATTTAAAACAAGCTACAGATTTTCAGCAAGTAACTCAACAATTAGTCAAATTACTCAAGAATATAGCTAACAGCGATACACGAAATTATTATGTTTCTTATTGTGCGGAAATACTCAGCTTAGGAGATACCAGACTTATACCCCTAAGAGTCGAAAATCTGTTAACTCAAATTGCTCCAGCTGCGGCTACATATTCTAAGCCAGTGTCAGCAAAGAAAGCATGGGGAGATAATAAACTTTCCCCACTCCCCATAGATCGCAGTCTTTTAGAACAAGCAGAGGCCTTATTGCTAAGGATTTATTTGCATTGTCCAGAACAGCGTCAAGCGATTATTGACGAACTAGAAGAACGAGATTTGCAATTTAGTCTTTCTCACCACCGATTTTTGTGGCAACAGATTTTAGATATAGCAGTGGAACAGGTAGATTTAATTTCAACTCTGGAAAACATATATTTAGAATTATCAGAAGACTTGGAATTAGTGTCGCATCTGTTTCATCTGAACGAGAAATGGAAGATAGAAATACCTCGGACTCCGCAAGTGGTTCAAGCTGCGATCGCTTGCATGGACTTGGTAATGCTTGAAAAACGCTATCGTCACTTTTTAGAACTATGGCAGCAAACCGATCCCGAAGCTGAACCAGAGAGATATCAATTTTATTATCAGGCTTTCTACGCCGCAAAAATCAAGCTTCAGAAAATAGACCGACAACGGCTATTTTCCATTACAGAGTTGTTGTAACTTGTCATTTGCGATCGCCGATTTAACGTTAAAGTTAAGCTGACACCAATGCTGCTCTCGACTCCCCAATCCTGATGACACAAGAACAACCAGACAGACTAGACCGAATAGAGGCGACACTAGAGAGAGTTTCACAACAGCTAGATAATCAAGTTGTAGTGAATGCTGAACTGAGACAATCAACGACACAATTAACCCAATCAGTAAACGAGATTGCCAACTCAGTTAACTTGCTGCTGCAAACAGTAACAATTCATCAACAAAACTTTGAAGTACTCGCCTTCAATATTCAGCAAATGCAAACTTCAATTCTTAACTTGCAAACTGAAAACAGTCGAATACTTGAGATTTTGCAAGGACAAAGCTAACATTAGGAACAAGTGTGCGATGCCTACGGCGGTAGACTACACACTTTCCCACACTCCCTACTCCCCAATCCCTATGACACAAGAACAACCAGATAGACTAGACCGAATAGAAGCAACACTAGAGAGAGTTTCACAACAGCTAGATAATCAAGTTGTAGTGAATGCTGAACTGAGACAATCAACGACCGAACTAAGACAATCAACAACACAGTTAACCCAGTCAGTAAACGAGATTGCTAACTCAGTTAACTTGCTGCTGCAAACAGTGACAATTCATCAACAAAACTTTGAAGTACTCGCCGTCAATATGCAGCAAATGCAAACTTCAATTCTTAACTTGCAAACTGAAAATAGTCAAATACTTGGGATTTTGCAAGGACAAGGCAAACACTAAATTTCTTTCTGTTTGATGCTGGGGAATAGCTGAACTTTTGAGGCGATCGCTTGGGTAAGCTCTTGGTTCATAATTATCCCTATATCTTTTAATCTCCGTGTTGTTCCCTTAATACTAAACTTTAGAATATCACCTATATCCATTGAAGGATATTTAAAACTCTTACCTTTGCGCGAAACAAAATTCATCCAAAACCCCCTACTCCTCCCCCCAAGTTCGCAACTGCAAATACACCAATACCAACGTCACCGCTAACAGCACCGTCGCCGCCGCTGCTGCATAACCAAAATCAAATTGACCAAATGCCTCTTGATAAATGTAGTAAACCAATAAATTAGTCGAATTCAGCGGACCACCACCAGTCATCACATAAACTTGCTCAAAACTCCGCAATGTAAAAATCGCCGTAGTAATTGTTGCAAATATAATAGTAGGACGTAATCCGGGCAGAGTAATATACCAAAATTGTTGCCAACTATTTGCCCCATCTAAATTTGCGGCTTCATAACGACTAGGGGGAATTGCTTGCAACCCCGCTAAAAACACCACCATATTAAAACCTAATTGTTTCCAAATACTCATTAAAATCAGCACTGGCATAGCCCAAAATGTGTCTCCTAGCCAAGATATAGCCGGAATCCCCAAAAAATCTAAAACTCCGTTAACCGGCCCCGATGTTTGAAACAGCCAGCGAAATCCTAAACCAGCCGCCACAACTGAGATAATTGAAGGTAGAAAATAAGCACTTCGCAGGACACCCCGCAAGGGAATCGAGCGGTTTAATAGCACTGCTAATCCCAAAGGCATGACTAAACTGGGAATGATCGTCGCAGCAGTAAAATAAAAGGTGTTACCCAGAACTTGCCAAAAGTCTGGGTTAAGTAGCAACCGCCAATAGTTTTTTAAGCCGATCCAATAAATACCTTTTAAAGTGAAACTACCAGCGGTGAAACTGAGGTAAACCAAATAGGCGATCGGCCAAACAATAAAAACACCCAGTAAAATCAGTGCTGGTGTGAGAAAAATCCAGGCTGCTACTGTATCATTATCAAACCACGATTTAGTATATTTTTTTGGCATTTATAATTTTCCCTTCTTGCTGTTATGACCCTGTGCCCTGATTCTACCCCTAGCTTGGTTTCTCCCAGTATTAACAATGTCTGCTCACAAGTCGCTCCTATAAAACTGGGAATTATGGCTTCTGGGAATGGCAGCAATTTTGATATAGTTGCCCAAGCTATCCAAGATGGACAGCTAAATGCCCAAATTCAAGTTTTAATTTACAATAACCCCTCGGCTCAAGCAGCCGTAAAAGCAGCCAATAGAGATGTAAAAGCTGTTTTGTTAAATCACCGCAACTATGAAAGCCGCGAAGAGTTTGACGAGAAAGTTGTGCAGACATTGCGACATTACGATGTAGAATGGGTAATTATGGCAGGTTGGATGCGACTGGTAACATCAGTATTAATTGATGCTTTTGCTGACAGAATTATCAATATCCATCCGAGTTTGTTGCCTAGTTTTAAGGGAATCCATGCCGTAGAGCAAGCTTTAGCATCTGGGGTAAAAATCACTGGTTGTACTGTGCATATAGCTTGTTTAGAAATGGACAGTGGCCCAATATTGATGCAAGCCGCAGTCCCAGTACTGGCGGATGATACACCAGAAACACTCCACGCCAGAATTCAAATTCAGGAACATCGAATTTTACCACAGGCGATCGCTTTAGCAGCCAACTTGTCAAAGTAATATGGTATTTATTGTCAATGCGTAAGTCCTATATTTATACTTTACCAGTTGTGATAACTACAGATGAACCTGTGGTTATCACAGCTTCATTTGTAGTTATGAATGCTTCATCTGTGGCTACCACAGCAACAGTTGTGATAAGTAAAATAGAAGCTGTGGTGATCACAGCTTCATCTATAGTTATGAATGGTTCATCTGTGGCTATCACAGAGGCAGTTGTGATAAGTAAAATATAACCTGTGGTGATCACAGCTTCATCTATAGTTATGAATGGTTCAGCTGTGGCTACCACAGAGGCAGTTGTGGTTATGAACGTAAAAAAAAATACAATAAAGAAGATTTTAAATTTATTAAACTCGTTTCAATGAGGAAGAACTATATTACGCCGTGTGCAACTTTCTCTCAAACCTAACCCCCAGCCCCTTCCCTACAAGGGCAGGGGAGTAAGAATCAAAGCCTCTCGACCTTTCGGGGAGAGGAATGGAAGCGGGGTTTCTAGTATACTTTACGACTTTTCAAACATCCTCTTAGTGTAAATTGCGAGAATTTACGGGTAATTATCTCATAAAAAATACAATTATTTGCGGATTATGCTGATTTTAAATCTAGTTTCAGTAAGGCATAGTAGCTATAGAAACCTTAAAAATAAGTAAATTTTATGTCTCTGAAAAAACGCACATCTCGCGTTCTAGAAAATGCTGAGTTAAGAGCTGCTGGACTCAAAGCAATTGATTTAAATTTCGATCTTGGGGATGCTTGCAATTTGAAAAACATGAAATTATTAGTTGAGCAGTTACGCACCAAGATAGAAACCCATAACACCGCTCTAGCGGTGATTGACTCTTCTAGAACAGAGATTGAAGAATTAGAACAAATCTTAGGCAATTTCTCTGAGAAGATACTTATGGGGGTTGGCTTTAAATACGGCAAAGACAGCCATGAATATGAAATGGCGGGTGGTGTTCGCAAAAGTGAACGCATCCGCAAAAGCAGGTTGAGCCGCTTGAAAAATCTTGCACAGAAAGCATCCAGTGAGAGCGCTAAAACCACGTAGTTTCATCTATGGTTAATAGTGGGCAATAGTGGGCAATAGTGGGCGATCGCTAAAAATAAAATTACTGTAGGTGTATTAGGCGCATATTTCAAAATGATTTGTCACAAAAAACATTACATCATCGCCTAGCAGCGCTACATAAGATGGTGCGTTACGGCTTTAGCCTAACGCACCCTACAAAAAGATTTTTAACTTTTAATTGCCGACAATTGCCACATTTTCCATATATAGCTAGAAATCCAATTTGTCACGATGTGGGCGACAATCGGCACTAATAAGTTGCCAGTAATCAAGGCGCTATATGCTAGTATCATTCCGACAATGGTTGCCCAAATCACATAAGGCCATTGTTGGGAACCGCTAAAATGCAATACGCCAAAGCAAAGACTCGATACAATGACAGCCAGATGATCAGAACCTAAAGCTGGCAATATCACACCTCTAAATAATAATTCTTCACTTAACCCCGGTAGTAACCCCAGCCAAATTAAGTCTGGTAAAGCTAAGGGCTTTAGTACTACTTCTAGATAATAATCTGCACTTTTACGGTAGGCAGTCCAAAGGCGATAAGCCAAGCCACTTAACGCGGTGATGACGAACCCCAACCCTACACCCAACAGCAACTCTCTTTGGTTCAACTTCCAGGAAAATAGGGAAAAGTTGCCAAAGTACAGCGATAGTTTAGCGACTATCAATAAAATGATTGCAGTTGCTCCCATCGCTCCAAGTACTTGGATGCGTGTCAGGTATGGAATTTCTGGTTTTTGCTTTTGTTGTTCAACCACGGGTTTTTAAGGGAGTGGGGAGTGGGGAGTGGGGGGAGAATAACTAATGACAAATGACAAATGACAAATGACAAATGACAAATGACAAATGACAAATGACAAATGACAAATGACAAATGACAAA